>VTLG01005178.1_pt1 | contig 61340 bp, 70 predicted proteins | sample 4694571 | NCBI WGS metagenome assembly VTLG01 (sample SAMN12604809, study PRJNA352737) | marine metagenome | biome: ENVO:00000447; feature: ENVO:00000209|ENVO:00000569|ENVO:01000036; material: ENVO:00002151; isolation source: viral sequences binned using virsorter ...
CGGCGAGACAGATATTGCAGCGGATGACGCACTAGGAAAAGTGCAATTCCAAGCTCCCGATGAAGCGGCGGGAACAGATGCAATTCTAGTGGCAGCGGAAATAGCAGCCGTTTCAGAAGGAGATTTTAGCTCAAGTAGCAATGCCACTAAATTGTCGTTTAAAACAGGGGCTTCTGAGGCAGCTACAGAGAAGATGTCTTTGTCCTCTGGAGGGAATCTTACACTCCCTACTGACGACGCTGTGTTGGCGTTTGGTGCAGACAGTGATGTCACATTGACCCATATACCTGATACGGGGTTACGGTTAAACGGTGCTAGGTCGATACAGTTTAGTGACGGATCTCAAAGTATAAGCGCACCTAACGCAACTACATTAGATCTTAACGCAACTGACGAAATAGAGCTTAACGCGACCAATATAGACCTGAATGGGTCTGTTGACCTTAATACCGTAGGTGCCATGCACACCTACAAGGCCGGGCAGAGCTTTTTTCAGGGGCGTACCGCTGCTGATGCATACTATGAAACTGACGCTCGTGGGTATTACACATACTATGATGCGAACAATTATACAAGAATGTTAGCCTATAGTACGTCTGGCGGCTCACCCGTATGGCAGTCTCGTAGTGCCAGCGCAATCAAGTCAGAAATAGAGTCTAACGGAGACTATCAATCTGCGACCAATTCATATGGTTCGACATCCGACTCACGGCTTAAAGAACACATTGTTGACTCGCCCAGTCAGTGGAATGATGTTAAAGCGATGCGTGTCCGTAAATACTCCTACATTGCCGATAAAACCTCTGGCCCGACTCAAATAGGTGTCATCGCCCAAGAACTTGAAGCATCCGGCATGAGTGGTCTGGTTAAAACAAAACCATACATGAATCCTCCTGCTGACGGAGATGGCCCAGATGAGCCAGTGTTGGATGCTGACGGCAATCCCACGGACTACAAAGCAGTTAAGTACAGCATATTACACATGAAGGCTCTAAAGGCGTTACAGGAAGCAATGGCGAAAATAGAGTCGCTTGAGTCTGAGATGACTGCTTTAAAAGCAAGAGTCGCAACACTAGAGGCTTCGTAGAGAATGTTCACACTACAGACATTTTCCGAAGCACCTTTTTCCGCAGAAGCTGTTATATCAGTATCGGTAACAGTTAGTGCTACTGGAGTAGCTGGTACAAGTGCTGTTGGATCAGTAACTGCTACAGGTGGCACAGGCGTTACCGTTAGTGCTACTGGAGTAGCTGGTACAAGTGCTGTTGGATCGGTAACTGCTACAGGAGATGCTAATGTATCTGTTACAGGTGTAGCTGGTACAAGTGCTGTTGGATCGGTTACTGCTACAGGTGGGGCTACTATATCTGTCACAGGTGTAGCTGGTACAAGTGCTGTTGGATCGGTTACTGCTACAGGTGGAGCTACGATATCCGCTACAGGCGTATCTGCCACAGGTGCTGTTGGCACTGTAGGAATTAAGGCTTGGGGAGCCGTTGATGATTCGCAAACAATAACATGGTCTGCGGTGAATGATTCACAAACAGTAACATGGGCTACAGTTGATGATTCACAAACGGTAACATGGTCTGCGGTGGATGATTCACAAACAATAACATGGGCTACAGTTGATGATTCACAGTCAATAACTTGGGAAGATATAGCAGCATAGGAATATATTATGGCAAGTACATACGTTAATGACTTACGACTTGAAGAGATAGGTAGTGGGGAACAATCTACTACGTGGGGGACAACCACTAATACTAATCTTGAGTTGATTGCCGAAGCATTTGGTTATGCTACAGAAGCAATTACTGAGGACGCAGATACTTTTTCAACAACTATAGCAGATGGCGCAACAGACCCCGGAAGAGCCTTATACTTAAAATATACAGGGACACTTGATTCTGTTTGCACGGTATCTCTGCTTCCCAATACGGTATGTAAACTCTGGATTATAGAAAATGCTACAACCGGAGGGTATAACATTTCCATGAAGCAGGGTTCAGGAAGTGAGGTTGTTGTACCAAATGGTCATGTGAAGGTTATATACACCGATGGGAATAGCTCTAGTGCTGCCGTAACAGATGCGTTTATTGACCTTAATCTGAATAATTTGATTATTAAAAATCCAGCAACAAGTTCTAGTCCAGCAACTTTACTACTACAGACAGGTGACACTGATGTCGCTGTTAATGATGTATTGGGGAAACTACAGTTTCAAGCTCCAGATGAAGGTACAGGTACAGACGCTATACTTGTCGCAGCAGAAGTTGCGGCAGTTTCAGAAGGTGATTTTAGTTCGAGCAGTAACGCTACCAAACTATCATTTAGAACAGGTGCATCTGAAGCTGCTACTACCGCTGCCACTGAAAAAATGGCTATTTCATCGGTTGGAAATGTGACCATTAAAAACACCGCTACTGGGGATGATACTCCAGTTACCTTGCTATTACGGACAGGTGAAACAGATATTGCAGCGAGCGATGTATTGGGGAAAATACAGTTTCAAGCTCCAGATGAGGGAACAGGAGGAGACGCACAAATGATAGCCGCAGAAGTAGCGGCAGTTTCAGAAGGTGATTTTAGTTCAACTAGTAACGCTACCAAGTTGTCCTTTAAAACAGGGGCTAGTGAAGCGGCTACAGAGAAAATGTCCATTTCATCGGTTGGAAATGTGACCATTAAAAACACCGCTACTGGGGATGATACTCCAGTTACCTTGCTATTACAGACAGGTGAAACAGCTATTACAGCGAACGATGTATTAGGCAAGATTCAGTTTCAAGCGCCTGATGAAGCTGGTGGTACTGATGCTATACTTGTATCAGCAGAAGTAGCAGCCGTTGCAGAAGGCACATTTGAGGCTGATAATAACGCTACCAAGTTGTCCTTTAAAACAGGGGCTAGTGAAGCTGCTACAGAGAAAATGTCTTTGTCTTCCGGTGGTGATTTATCGGTAAGTAATGACGTTAAATTAGCTAGTGATGCGGCTGTATTGGGTTTTGGTGCAGATAATGATGTCACATTGACTCACGTAGCAGACACTGGATTATTACTAAATAGCACGAGGCAACTTCAGTTTAATGATGCGTCTCAAAACATAACAGCACCAAACGCAACTACATTAGATATTAATGCAACCGATGAAGTAGAAATCAACGCGACCAATATAGACCTGAATGGGTCTGTTGACCTAAATACCGTGAGTGCTGTGCAAACCTACAAGGCTGGTCAGAGCTTTTTTCAGGGGCGTACCGCTGCTAATGTATACTATGAAACTGACTCTCGTGGCTTTTACACATACTACAATGCTGATAACTACACGCGGATGCTTGCTTTCAACACTGCTGGCGGCGATCCTGTATGGCAGTCGCGCTCTGGCGGTGGGACAATTAGGTCAGAAATAGAGTCTAACGGAGATTTCCAATCTGCGACCAATTCATATGGTTCGACATCCGACGCTCGCCTGAAAGAGCATATCACTGATTCGGGCAGTCAGTGGAACGATGTTAAAGCGATGCGTGTTCGCAAGTATTCTTTTATCGCAGACAAGACTTCTGGCCCGACTCAAATAGGTGTTATTGCCCAAGAACTTGAAGCATCAGGTATGAATGGGCTTGTTAAAACAAAACCGTATATGAATCCTCCTGCTGACGGAGATGGGCCAGATGAGCCAGTGTTGGATTCGGATGGTAATGCCACTAATTACAAAACAGTTAAGTACAGCGTATTACACATGAAGGCGATAAAGGCGTTACAGGAAGCGATGGAGCGGATTGAGGCATTAGAGGCTAAAGTGGCTAGTTTAGGTGGATAATATGGAACAAACAGAAGAAAAAATTTATGACGTAACGGCTAAACTAGAAGCTCATGTTGCACGTTGCGAGGAGCGAGATAAGACAATATTTAACCGATTGGATAATATCGAACGCAATATAAGACAACACACCTTTGCATTATTGGCTGGGATGGGCGGTGTGATTGTTACTTTGTTGTTGAGGTTGCACTAATGACTCCAAAAAAATTAGATCCTGAGTCCATATACGCTAAATATGATATTAACCATGATGGTACGGTTAGTGATGAAGAAATGGCTCGCAACAAAGAGTTGTTAGAGCTTGAATTACAAGAAGAAAAATCAGAAACACAAAAGCAAATGGCTTGGGTAGCGATGGTTGCTATGATTATGGGGACTATTCTGTTATTTACTCCGGTCATACCAGACTCCCGTGTTAGCGCATTATCCGATTTGTTAGGGTTATTTTATATTGCCCTAGCTGGTGTGGTGGGGGCTTATATGGGTGTATCGGCTTGGATGAGTAAAAAATGAGTTGTGAAATATCTAGCGTAGCGCAAATACGGAAGGCTTACCTACAACGTCCTGTAGAAGATGTTAGGAAAGAACCTGAACAGGTGGAGCAGAAAAAGGAAGTTGAACGGGTTCAAGAGAATAACCGTATAGATAGGCTTGTCTAGGAGGAAGAATGTTAAATTTTTTAGCACCAATAGCCAAAATAGCCGGAAGTTTGGTCGAAGGGCAGGTAGAAAAATCAAAAGCTAAAGCAAAAGCAACCGTAGCAAGAGCGGAAGCGGAAGCCGAAGTAATGAAGGTGGCGGCTACACACGAAGCTGGCTGGGAAAAGATAATGGCTGAAGCCAGTCAGGATAGCTGGAAAGACGAAGCGTGGACTATTTTGTTTATAGCCATCATTGCAGCCTCATTCATTCCGTGGTGTAGACCTTATATTGCTGAAGGTTTTGCAGCATTGGAGATAGCGCCGGATTGGTTCACTTACGCTATGTATGCGTCTATAGCCGCTTCTTTTGGTATTCGTGGGATTAAAGGATTTAAGAAGTAATGCAGGATAATTTTATAAAAAGTCTGGACACTGTATTAGAGCATGAAGGTGGGTATGTAGATCATCCTGAAGATCCGGGTGGACGTACTAATATGGGGATTACCCAAGCAGTATATGAAAAGTATCTAGGTCGTGGTGTTACTGAAGAAGAAATGAAGGATATGAAAATAGGGGATGTACGCCTCATCTATAGAGCAAATTACTGGGATAAGGTGAAAGGTGATGAGTTGCCTTCGGGGGTTGATTTTTGTGTGTTTGATTGGGCGGTTAACTCAGGGGTATCCAGAGCAGGTAAGGCTTTACAGAAGGTTGTGGGGGCTACAAGTGATGGAGTAATTGGCCCTAATACACTAAAAGCGGTCTACAATATAGATCCACAAACCATTATTACTAAATTAACAGATGAGCGTGAAGCGTTCTATAAAAGATTATCTACTTTTGATACTTTTGGTAGGGGGTGGTTGAATAGAAACAAGAAAACCTGTGAGGTTTCTTTAGATTTAACTACTTCTGGGATGGAAGGTGTAGCGTAATGGCTTTACGGAAACTAACTTTTAAGTCAGGAATTAACAGGGATATTACTGATTATGCCCAAGAAGGGGGTTGGTACGCCTGTAATAAGGTTCGGTTTTTTAAAGGGTTTCCTAAAAAAATAGGGGGATGGACAAAATACACGGTTACAAAATTTAATGGGGTATGCCGTAGTTTGTTTTCTTTTTCCGGTTTATCGGGGGTTAAGTACCTTGCAATGGGTACATCGGAAAAGGTGCTGGTTAATGGTGGCGGCACTAGCCACAACATTACTCCTATACGGGCTACTGCGGGGGCTGGAGGTATCGTATTTGCGGCAACAAATGGGTCTTCTACTATTACTGCGACAGATGCAAGCCACGGTGCTTTAGTTGGGGATTGGGTTACCTTTAGTGGTGCGCTTACTTTAGGTGGGGTTATAACAGCGGCTGTTTTAAATAAAGAATACAAGATTGTTACTGTACCAAGTGACGGTACTTTTACTTTTACAGCACTAGATGCTAATGGAGATGCTATTGCAGCTAATAGTAGTGATAGTGGAAACGGGGGCGGAAGTTCTAATGCAAGTTATCAGATAGCGATTGGTAATGATACTAATGCCCAAGGTGTTGGTTGGGGCGCAGGAACATGGAATACCGCAGGTGCTACGGTAGCTTTACCAAGTGGTACAACCAGAGATGGTGGTTGGAATGAACCAAGATCGGGGGCAGGGATATTTAATCCTATGCGGTTAATTTATTTTACTCGTTATCAGGATGACCTGCTGTTCAATATACGTTATGGAGAAATATATCGTTGGGTTTGGCAATCTACACCATCTACAGCCGCAGCTTTAATAAGTGCTTCTCCTTCTTCAGGAACAGAAGTTCCTAATGAAGTTACTCAGGTTATGATTGCACAGGATAATCAAAGCAACATTATTATCGCATTAGGGTGTACTCCGTATCCCGCATCAGGAACACCAGATAGAGATCCTTTATTAATACGGTGGTCTGATGTAAGTAATCCTTTTAACTTTACGCCTAGTGATTTAACTACTGCTGGGTCACTAACAGTTCAAAACGGCTCTCAGATACTGCGTGGTGTCCCAACTACCAGAGAAACACTCATTTTTACGGAATCTTCACTTAGTTCGCTTAAATTTACCGGAACTTTTGATGTATTCAGGCTAGATGAACTTAGCTCTAACACATCTCTGATTGGGCCTAACGCGGTAGCTACTGTAGATGGTGTGACGTATTGGATGGGGCTAAACAAATTCTACCGATATGATGGACGTATTAGTACGTTAGATTGCACTGTACAGGAAGAAGTGTTTGAAGGTTATAACGTAGACCAAGCAGATCAGATATTTGCCGCACTTAATTCGGAATACCATGAAGTATGGTGGTTTTACCCGACTGCGGGAGCAACCACTATTACGCATTATGTAGCGTATAACTATCTGGAAAACATATGGTTTTATGGGGATTGTGACGGTACAACTGAGGGAGATGCATCTTTTTCACGTACTGCATGGCAGGATACGGGGATTTATGCAAAACCATATGGCGCAGGTATAGATGAAAATGTCTATCAGCATGAGACAGGTAATAATGCAGCTACGGATACGTCCCCCCATGCAGCACTGGCCTCTTTCATTACTTCTGCACAGGTATCATACGATCAGGGAGATCGGTTTGTTTTAATGAATCGTGTGTTGCCGGATATAGATTTTACATATTCTAATGCGACAACAGATACAACAGCTAGTACAGGGGGAGAAACGGTTGCGCCAACGGTTAATTTTAGTGTAATTGCTAAGAAATTTCCCGGATCTGCTTCTTATACAACTAATGAGTCTGGTGAAACCCTTACTGATGCGGTTACTGCTGTTAACTCAGTGACAATAGACCAATATACGCAACAGGCTCATATGAGGGCCAGAGGGCGTTCTTTAGGGTTTAAAATAGAATCGACTGCGAAGAATGTGGCTTGGGAGCTTGGAGTTCCCAGAGCAGACTTTAGAACAGATGGGAGGAGAGGTTAGTGGCTTTTGAGCAATTTCGTTCCCCATCACTACCACTTGCGCCGGAAACGTATGAACAAACGTACTTTAATACGTTAGTAAGTAGTATAACTTCGTTTTTTACGATTATAGATTCTAAAGCAGCCATGAGTACCGATACGATGATAACGGGTACTTTTCAGCTACCTGTTGGCACATTAACTTTGGCAAATGGCGCAAATAATAACGTTGCAAGTCCCGGCAAAAGTTTTGTAAGAATAACGGGGCCAACGGGTGTTTTTAATATTACAGGTATTACAGCGCCTATAAAATCAGGTAATAACAATCCTGATGGGACAATTATTGTTCTTTATAATTCAACATCACAGAACATGACGATAACTAACGACAGCGGTAGTTCAACTGCGGCTAACAGGATATACACAAATACAGGGTCTGATGTAGCTACAACAGGCAGAGGATGCGTAACTTGTATATACTCTGTTACAGACAGCCGTTGGGTAATGGTATCATCTCTAGCATAAGCAGGTAGGCAATTATGTATCAAAGAGAAGCACGAGGATTAGCTGGTTTAGGGCGAGGGCCAGATACCGAATTGGTTCATATGTCTCCACAGGAAGTTGGCGCATTAGATGACCTAGCTAGGACAACTGGATTACGGGGGCTACCTGTTAACCCGCAAACAGGACTTCCCGAAGCAGGTATATTTGACTCTATATTACCTATAGCGATTGGTGCTGGAGCAGCAGCATTGGCTCCTTTTACAGGTGGCGGTTCTCTTGCGGCGATGCTTGCTAACCCGTGGATTGTAGGTGGTACAGCCGCATTAGGTGCAGGTATTGCCTCTGGGTTTGATACGGCACAGATGGCTAAATGGGGGCTAGGTGTTGGTAGTGGCGCAAGTTTGTATGGCTCGTTAGCAGGGGCAGGAGCAGCAGCAGGAGAAGGAGCGCCATTAGCAATAAAGGAGGGAGGCATAGAAGGACTTGGACAAGTAACAGCAAAAGAAGTTGCCGAACGAGAGGCGTTAAGGCAAACCGCAGTTGAAGCGGCAAGGAATCCGGGTTCCTTTAGTGGGGATCTATTTGGCGCTGGAAAAGACGGACTTTTTGGCACTGGAGCTTTTGGTGATGCAGCGGTGACAGCGGGTAAGGATCAAGCGGCATTCGCAGGTAAGGGGGTATTTTCGCCGAAAGAATTGTTTGGTCTAGGGGAGGGGTATAAAGCGACATTAGGACTACCAACTGTATCTGCTGGGATAGGCTCTATGGCAGCAAGTGAATATGTAGACCAGCCTGAATTTACGCCTGTTGAGATGCCAACAACTGAATCTTATTATCCTGAAGGTGGATATAGAGCGCCTCCTAGAAAATCAATAGATCCCTTTAGAGGAGAACGTACTGTAGTAGATAGCGGAGAGGAGCTTTATTTCGATCCTGAACCTTATACATACCCCGGTTATGTGCCAAATGAAATACCTACTTCTAATGAGAGGGAAGATATTGCTTCTACGGAGACACGTAGTGAGAAAGTGGGCGGAATTTTTGGCGCAATAGATCAACGGGTTAGGGAAGAAGAAGAAGAAAAACGTAGAAGACAGGCACAAGGACTTTATTATGCCAGAGAGGGGGGAATTGTCCCTTACAGCAATGGTGGCGAGGTGGCTGACACGGGTGAAGCAACCTATTTTGCTTCTGACAGGGTTACTACTCTACCGCAAGCTGCTGTTACGGCTGCTTCTGGCCCAGATATTGCCCAAGCGATGCAAAATGCGCAGCGCTGGCAAAACGCCAGTGATCAGGGGGTGCATATAAGGGATTATGCACATATGTCCGAAGCAGAAAGGAATAAATATGGAGATTCTTATTATGGAACTGCGTTGGAGGGTCGTAAAGCTACAGGGATTGAAGCGATGCCTCAAGGTGGCGTAGACCGAGATATAGGAGAATTAGTGTACTTTAATCAAGGTGGGTTAACCCAAGGGCCGGGGGATGGCATGAGCGACGATATTATGCTTCCAATTACAGGTACACCGGATGTAGCAGCCGTATCTCCTGATGAGTTTGTTGTCCCTGCGGATGTGGTATCAGGATTAGGCAATGGGTCAACGTCAGCAGGAGCTAGACAATTATACTCCATGATGGATAAGGTTAGAGATGCACGGACAGGTAAAACAGCACAACCTCGTGCAATTAATCCTACAAGGATGATGCCTGTATGAGCGATTTTTTTGTAGCAGATATCCGAAAAGAGTGGGATTGGGTAAAAGTTGGTATCGAAGAGATACTGGAAGGACAACCACAGGAAACTTTTAGACCGGAAGATGTATATGCGGAGTGTGTCAATGGGGGAGCATCTCTATTTATAGATGAGCATAAAAGTTTTGTAATAACACAGATAGAAGTGGACAGGTATGCGGGGCATAAAACTTTTTTAGTCTGGTTAGCATGGTGTTCTAAAAAAGGGCTAAAGCATAATTCATCTATAGTGACGCATACTTCTTTTTTTGAAGAGGTTGCTCGTGATTGTGGTTGTAGTTTTATAGAAGCACGATCTTCTTTGGATAAATTGAATGAGTATTTTATAGAGAACGGATGGGGTTTAAGTACCAGAGTTTTTACTAAAAAACTCTAGCGAAGATATATGAGGTTATGGTTATGGCTAAAGGATCATCAGCACCAGCATCACCACAGACACAGGTTGTTAAGCAGGAAACTATCCCTGCTTGGTTACAACCTTATGTAACAGATGTTGCAAAAAGAGGGCAAGCAATTTCCCAAGAAGCGTATCAGCCGTATAAGGGTACAAGAACCGCTAGCTTCGACCCTATGGAAAGAACAGCTTTTAGGGGTGTTTCTCAACTAAGAAGTCCCGAAGAGCTTAATCGCGCTTCACGTACATACGGTCAGATTGCAGGAGGTAGCGGGGGGTTTAGGACTGGTAGAACTGTTGGTCAAGTAGGTGAATATGGGGATGTAGGTAGAACACGGACAGGTAGATTTAATGAAAGGCAAGCTGCTCGATATATGAGTCCTTACCAGCAAGCGGTAACTGATGTTGCGATCCGTAAAGCACAGGAAGAAGCAACGCGGCAAGGTGGTATAGACCAGTTAGGTGCAGCGGGACGCGGAAGTGCTGGAGGTTCCCGTTCAGCGATTATGGACGCTATGCGTATGCGAGGATTAACAGATACGGTAGGGGATTTACAAGCTCGTGGTAGCCAAGATGCGTTTACAAATGCACAACTGCAATTTGAGCGGGATAGAGCAGCCAGAATGACTGGGTTTGAGAGGGATAGAGCAGCCGATATGACTGCATTTGAACGGGATCGGGCAGCTAGAATGGGCGCATTAGAGCGGGATCGTGCGGCTGGCATGACACAGGCAGAGCGGGATAGACAGGCCCGAATAGCTGCGGCGCAGGGACTTGTTGGGGTAGGCGCAATGGAGCAGCGACTAGATTTACAGAGGCTGGCAGCACAAAAAGCGGCGGGTGCGGAACAACGAGGCAGGACTCAATCTATATATGACCAACGCTATGCGGATTTCCTACGACAGCGTGATTATCCAAAAGAGCAACTGGGTTGGTACAGCAACATTGTTCGTGGGCTACCTGCGGGATTAGCTTCTTCGGCAATTACCTATGGAAGAGAGCCTTCTTTTGGACAACAAGCGGCAGGTTTGGGGATCACTGGATTAGGGGCGTATAACCTACTTAAAGGGTGAGCAGAATGGATGTATCACGAATTGGTCTTATAAAAAGTCTGTCAGATTCGCAGCTTGTAGAAATGTCTCGGAAGCAGGATAAGCCAGACGAAGCTCTGTTTGCTCTAGGAGAGTTAGGTCGTCGAAACGACAGGAGAGAAGCTGTAGCAATGCAAATGGGTAAAGCGCCTACTATAGCTGATCAAGAACGCGAAAAAGCTATGATGCAAGAACCTATGATGCAAGAACCTATGATGCAAGAACCCGTTATGATGGCAGCAGGTGGCGGGTTAGTTAATCAAGGTATCGGCGCACCTCCTATTAACCCTGATATGATTTCTCCAGATATGATAGCTGGTATAGGTAGCCCAGACATGATGCCACAACCCCAGCCTATAGGTTCGGGAGTAGGACAGTTGCCAGCACCTATGATGATGGCAGCAGGTGGCGGGTTAATAGAACTTGCTGGAGGTGGGGAGATTATCCCGTATCAGAACGAGGGGCTGGTTGAAGGTGGTGTGCCTTATTACGAGCAGGAAGATTATGTGCCTTTTAGTGAGAAGAATATGCTTCAACGATGGGGTGGATTTATTGCTGGAGATGATAGTGATTTTACTGGTGATATGTACCGTTCAGGTAAAGATTACAGAGGAAGGCTTGTAGAAAATCCATTTAGCACAACTATTGATACTATAGATAAAGGGCTTATAGGCACTGGAGTTTTGGGGTTAGGAAGAATGGGGTTAAAAGGTGCTTTAAAATTTGCAAAAGACAGAGGACTTGGCAAAAAAGCAATGGAACAAATTAGGAAATTATATAGAAAGCCTAGAAGAGAATATCTTGATTTGGATGCAAAAGGAGGCCCACGAATCTATAAAGAGGAATTAGGGAGAATAAGTCCTGCTAGACTTGGATTAAGTAGTTATGTAGGACTTAAAGGGGGGCAAGGTATCGGGGCTTTAATGAGTGATGATGAAGCTCCACAAGAAGGGACGGCAATAACATCTCCTGTGCCTAGTCCTAATGAGTTAATGCGGGAAAGGCTGCAAGGAATGAAAACAACAGCAGAAGAGGAGGCAGCAAAAGAAGCAGAAAGAAAAGAACTAGCAGAAAGGGGGATAGCTGCTACATTAGCTGATAAAGGAATAGATGCGGAGACTATTCTTGAACTTGGGTTAAGAATGATGGGGGATAAAGATACAACTGGAGGAATACTAGGGAATGTGGGTAGGGCTGGGACTGCGACACTTACAAATCTTCAAGCACGAAAAGAAAAAGCTGCGGAAAGGGCATCAGAGGACAGATACAGGAAAGACATACTTGACCTTAAAGAAAAAGCGTTAGATACGGACTTAAAAATAGCATCAAATAGGCTGGGTTGGAAACCTAAAGACGTATCTGACCAATTTTTTGAGTTTAGTCAATCACCTGAAGCAACCTTAATACGAAAAAATATCAAAGAACAATTTGAGGAACGTGCTGACATAGCTTTTTGGCCCATTGATAGAGATATTGATGATATTACGGATGAAGATGGCAATACTTTAGGACAGGCACAAGAGTTGGCGGTGCTGCAAGGGTTTAGAACATTTGCAAATCAAATCTCAGGTATTTCTGGTGGAGCCAATTTCCGTACACAACTAGAGAACGAAATTCGCAGTAGGATATCTGGGTAACGTAATATGGCTGCATCATTATCAGAAATGTCTCTGGAAGAGTTGTTGGCTTTAAGGAAGTCCCTTGCTTCGGGGGTAGGTGGGTTAGGTTTAGAAGAATATTCAGACCCCTATGAGCCTATAAAATTTAAAAGAGATTATTCAGGCGGTAATGCATTAACCCGTGGATTAAGCCGAGGCGTGGATGTCGCCCAAATGGGGTATGGGTCAGCACTCGAAGGGCTTGGAAAAGTAGGAGGGTTAGAGTCATTACAGCAATATGGTGGGGATATTGTAGCGGAACAGGAAGCAGAACTTGCCGCTAAAGCGCCATATGCAACCCGTTTGAAAGATGTTAAAGAAGCAGAAGGGGTGCTGGGAACCGCAGGTGCATTAGCTTCGTTTACAGGTAGTGCATTGGGTGAATCCTTACCACAAATGGGTACTACCATTGGTGGTTCTTTAGCAGGAGCAGCAGCAGGGGCTAGGGCAGGATCTATATTAGGAGCGCCCGGAGCAGTTGTTGGCGGTATAGCAGGTGGTTTATTAGCTAACGTGCCATTTTTCTATGGTATGAACCGCGAAGCCCAGAAAGAAGCTGTAGAACAAGGCTATCGAACCGAAATGAATGAAGGGGCTGCTTTTCTAGCATCGCTTCCACAGTCTGTTATGGACTTAATTGCTGATCGGCTATTAATAGGACTTGGCCCGAAAGTAGGGGTGGATTTAGAAAAACTAAGTCGTAGGGGAGGACTCTTTACCCGTGGTACAAAAGGTGCTGCATTGGGGGCGATAGCAGAAGTACCCACTGAAGTAGGACAACAGCTTATTGAGCGTTATCAGGCAGGTATGCCTATAGATACCCCTGAAGCGGTTGACGAATATCTTGAAGTTATGGCGGCGGCAGGTCTGGTTGGTGGTTCTATTCGCGGTACAACCAATATCGTTGGTGGGGATCTGGCAAAGGCAGAAGAAAGGAAAAATGATAATAAGAACAGAATAGACGAACGAAATAAAATAATAGGTGGGCCATCTGAAACAAGTGTAGATGACGAGATTAAAGAACTTGAACTTATTGTAAAATCTTTTGGCAGCGTAGATACAGAGAAAATAAAAACCTTAGAAGCGGAGTTAAAAGAGCTAAACAAGGTAACAGAATCTTCCATTCAGCTTCCGTACAAAGAACAAATACAAATAGACGCTGATATTAAGAGGATTAAGAGTGAATTAGAGCAAGCTAGAAAAGGGACAAAAAAGTATATTGATCCTACTGCTGGGCTTGCCCCAGAGCTTATTGAGGAAAAAAATAAATTACAGCAGGAAATTGATAATGGGGATCTTACAGAGGCACAGAAAGAAGCCAAAACACTTCGTATATCAGATATTGATACACAAATTAATGACTTTGCAAAAGCCAATTCGAAGGAAATCAACAAAAGACGGAAAGACGCTAGGGCCAAGCTAAGAGAGCTTAAAGAAAGGCAGAAGGCGGGGGTAGATACAGATACTACAGAAGCAGCAGGAGTAGCAGGAGCAGGAGCAGGAGTAGGAGTAGGAGCAGGAGTAGGTACAGGTACTCCAAAAACTAAACCGGATATTCCAAAAGAAGGAGCAGGGGTAGCAGGAGTAGGTACAGGTACTACAGATGTAGATACAGATGTAGATACAGATGTAGATATAGATACTACAGAAGTAGGGACAGATGCAGATGCACTTATTGAACGCTCTCGGAAACTAAGTTATGACCAATTAGATGAATTAGCAACACTTATGGATGCTAAAAGGGGGTTCATGGAAAGTTTGCAAACCATTGTTGACAATGCAATTAAAAAAGACCCTGTTAAAGCTCAACAGGTTATAAATGCTACAGAAGCAGGAGTAGGAGTAGGAGTAGGTACAGGTACTACAGAAGCAGCAAATGTAAAAAAAGCAAGAGATAAAGCCAAAGAGGATATGAAAGACCCTAGGTCAGTATTTGATAGGGATATAGAGCAGAAGGCTAAAAACATAGGTAGGAACCTTGGGCCAGAATCTGAAGCTGCTTATAGAGAAGAAGCTGAAGAAATAGCAGCTAAAAATCTTGCTGCCTATCAAGCAGGAGTAGGAATAGGAGCAGGAGTAGGAATAGGAGCAGGAGTAGGTACAGATACTACAAAAGAAGATGTAGGAGAGCAGCCACAACTTATTTTTGCCAATGAAGCAGCACGAAAAGCATTTGATAATGCCGATTATGTTGATGAAAGCGTACTTGGAAGATTAGACCCTGCTGAAGAAGGGTATACCAAGGAGCAAATTGATCGTTTAAACAAAAATATGGAATTTGTTGACGCAGTTAGAAAAACCCCAGAGGGTAGTGATACAGCGAACCTTGTTGCTCCAATCGCAAAATTAAAAGATGAACAATTAGTAACGTTTAAGGGTATAGCAAACGCGGAAGATAGCTATCAAGCATTAGTCACGGGGTTACGGGATGTAGGATCGGAATCGAGAGAGGGAAGAGGGAGTGCGATAGCTTTATTAGAGCGAGTGCTTTATGAAAGTGCTTTAAAGCCGAAGGGAACACAAGATTCAAAGGTTATAGCTAATTTAAAAAAGGTAAAAGAGAAGTTGGACAAAGGGGAGGAGGAAGTTGAACTTGGATATACCCCAGCGACACCTAGAGGCCAAAATAAAACTTCAGTAGATATCATATACCCAGATGCAAGAAAAAAGGCAAGCGTCTTTTTTAATGATGAATTAGCGCCTGAAGAACAATTAACTGTTATAGAAACCGTTCTTCAAAATTTAGAAAATGAGCAAAAAACTGCGGAAGAAGTAGAACGTGGAAGAGTCCAAAGCGAAAAAGACGAAGCAGACGCTGAAAAACAACTAACAGAAGACGAAGCAAAACAAAAGAGCTTACGAAAGGAAGTCGATAACCTTAAACAGGAACAGGAAGCACTTCAAAAGGGCGATAACCATCTTACTTCTGAATATAAAGCGTTACTAAATGAGAGAGCTATCTTAATAAAACAAGGGAAGGGTAATGAGGATAATTCTGAATTCACTACATTAAACAGTAAAATTATAGCTAAGGAGGTAGAAGGCGACCACCTTACTCGTGAAGCTAAAGATATAGCCAAGCAAATCGAGAATAAAGAGAAAGAGGCTGATGATCTCTGGACTAAATTGTATGGGGACGCAATAAATGTAGCGGAAAAAAGGGCGATACCATTAGTCTCTGCATTAAATAGGAAACTATTAGATTTTTCTGAAAAGGAACAACATCTTAAGGCTTTTCAGAAAAAAGCCGCCGAGTTTGGTGTAAAAGTATCAGATTCAGATAAAGCCCGTATTAAAGAACTTGGAGAGGCTGCTAGAGAAGCTGAAACTGAGTATATTCAAGCAATAGCAGACTACATAAATTTCTTTGATGAGAATAAACAATATATAGAAGACCAAGAGACAGGAAAAGCGGAGGCAAGAGCGGCTTCTGCAGAACGTGAAATAGTCCAAGGTGTTACTGAAGAAACAGATCAAACACTTGACCCAGCAGACCAATACTTAGCTAGGGTTAATGATTTGGAAGTAGAACTAGCCTCAATAGATACTGATATTGAGAATAATGCACTCGGTATTCGGTATGAAAATCTTTATAACGCTATTAAACAACTTAAAGAAGATGCTGCTGCGGCTAAAAGAGGTGAAAAGGATAAGATCCACACTCTAAATGAGGATCACTATAAAGAATATATTGGGTATGCCGAGCAACTCCCCCAAACTAGAAGTCAGTCAGCCCTTGCGGGTGTAATAAACAACATGGAAGATAGAGCAGCATCAGCATACTCTATCCCATCAGAGGAAATTAAACCCCTTCCTAAAACAACTGTAGATAAAACAAATGCAGCTATTTTAGAGAAATTTGGGAAAGAAGGTGTAGCCCGCGTTACAGTAGCAGCGAATCCTGAAGCAGCAGGGTTAACAGACATTGAATCAACTGCCGCAGGTGTGGTCATTGATGGCAAACCCTATCTGTTTACGGATAACATTGCGGAAGGGAACGAGCTTGGGATTTTACTACATGAGGTAGGTGTCCATGTAGGTATGCCAACTGTTGTAGGTCAAGGTAACTATAAGTTCCTGATTAACAAGATTAAAGAATTTGCTAAAGCAAACGATGGTAGTCGTGAATCACAGCTTGCTAAACGTGCGTCTGAACGGGTTACAAGGGCTGGGGAAATCGTAGACATTGATAGAGATGATGAATTAATTGCTTATTTTGTAGAAGAAGCAGTTAACAGTGGGGTAAACCCATCTGCGGAAAGAATTAAAAAAACTAAGTTGGGGATATGGTTCCGAAGGTTTATAGCAGGGGCCAAGAATTTACTAAATAAATTAGGGTTTAAATTTAAAGATTCCTTTAATGCACAGGAACTTGTCGATATTGCCTACGGAAGTGCTAATTTTGTAATACGGAATCCTGAAGCCAAACTTACCAAAGCGGAAAGAGCTATTCAATACGGTCTTGCGAGTCCACACCCAGTATTGGGAAGTACAGTAGATATGATGAACTCTACGTTCAGTGCCGCACAAAACGCGACTCCTGTATGGTCACAAAATATGGTTGGCGGGTTTTTGAATGCTATGTCCAAGGTTCCCTCGTTTTTTAAGGATGCAGTTTACAGATTATTAAGCCTACGCCAAATGGCAGATACAGTAGATCGTTTAGGCGCACAGTATAAGCCCATTGCAGATGGCCTTAGAAGGCTTAACACGCTGGTTAATGAACGGCGTTTTGCCATTGATCAAAGTCGATTAAGTTGGCAGTCTAAACTTCTTGATGCCCAAAGCCATAAGGAAGGGTACACCGAAGCGGATATTAAAGAATTTAGTGAAATTGCCCATGAATCCACAATCGAGGAAATAGATTTACGAAACGAAAATGACCCTGAAGTCACAAAAACAGATTTATATAAGCGTTATAGAGCTTTAGTTAACCGATCTTCTGATTTAAGTAAATATGACTTAAGTATCGCTTACAATATTATGGCAAATGCTTATGAGGAAGCCGGGGAATCCCTTCTAAAGTTTTATACAAAAGTAGCAGATCCTACACGAAAAGAAGTAGTTGATGGCAAAGAGGTACTTACGGCTGAAGCTAAAAAGGAGTTGGGGTTTATTACAGATGCATACGGGAGAATTGTTCCGTATTTCCCATTAGTGCGAGAAGGTTCATGGTGGGTTGACTATAAGGTAGGTAATGAAGTTCGTACATTAGCCTTTGAAACTGAACGTGAGGCAAAGCAAGAAGTAAAAAAATTAGAACAAGATCCTGAAGCTACGATAATAACTAGGCAGGGATCTCCAGTTTACAAACGAACACAGAATGATCAATTAGCAGATGTAGGTTCTGGATTAAAACAACTTAATGAAGTGCAACGGGCAGTAGAAAAAACATTAGAACCCGGCCCTGAAAGGGATGAGGTGATTGCACTTCTTAAAGATACTATGCTGAAGGCATACCCTGCTAGTTCATTAAAAAAACAATTTAAAAAACGTGAAGGAAGAAAGGGGTTCAGGCAGGATGTGTTTCAAAATTTTGGACATATGGGGTTAAAATTTTCTAATGAGTTGGCTTTACTTGATAATATAAATGAGCTTGATAATGCTATTGGCGCAATAGAGCAGTTTGGTGCTGGTAAGGTTCCTCCCCAGATAGCCAGTATTATAAAAAATGTTCAAAAACGGGCCGCATTTATGCGAAACCCCACACCGGGGCCATTGTATAGTAAATTGTCAATGGCAGGATATTCTTGGTTTATATTAGGCAACATTTCTTCTGCGATTGTTAACCTTACTCAGATACCTATTGTTACCTACGGCTTACTTGCAGGGGAATTTGGCCCTGTTAAAGCGGTGGCAGCGATTAAAGATGGGTTTAAAGCGTATTTTAAATTCCATAAAGATGACAACACTAAACTAGAACTTCTTGGAGTCCCCCTTGCAGACCGTACTGCTTTTGGCGGGGATTTTATGAGCAAAGAAATGCAGACTTTATTTGATGTTGCACTTTCCAGAGGCATTATAAGAAGAACAACATCTCAGGAATTACAGGAAGCTAAGTTTGGTCGTGTGGATTCTTTAACAGGTAAAGCAGTAAAAGTTGAGATGGCTTTAGGGTATGTATTTCAAAATTCTGAACGAGCTAACAGAGAGGTTAGTTTACTCGCTGCTTATAAACTTGCTAAAGAAAAATACGGGAATAAAAAAGTAGACCCAAATTCTGATGTTACTGTTGCAATGGAACGGGCATTTGACATAGTTGAACAAGCTAATGGCCCTGCTCTAGCCGAAGCTGGCCCTGAATTTTTTCAGGATGGGTGGGGGAAGGTTATTGGAACCTTTAAGCGTTTTGCATTATCTCAGCTATACCTTCAATACAAACTACTTAGGGACATGAACCCGTTGTGGGATGCAATAGATAACGACCCTAAAATACCTAAAGATTTACAGGGTAATGTGCCTTCTGCCCGCGCTTTAGCATTTAAACAATTTAGTTATATTTCAGGTAGTGCATGGCTGTTTGCGGGAGCCAAAGGCTTGCCTGTTTATGGGGCTGCTGAAATTGCTCATAATCTAGCGCAAATGGCGTTAGGGGATGATGACGATGACCTTGATCTTGAATTTAATATGAAGATTAGAAAACAGCTAGGAGATATGACGTTTAGAGGCCCACTAAGTCATTTTCTGGATGTGGATCTTGCAAGCCGGACAGGTTTTTATGGACTTATGTATAGGGATGATCCTTATCGTAGAGCGGAAGTAGGGGATCTTTCATATCTTGTAGAAACCCTTGCGGGGCCAGTATATGCCATCGGGCTGAACGGACAGAAGGCATTAGATAAATTTAATGAGGGGGATTTATATGGGGCAATACAATCTGCAACACCTTCCTTTATAAGAAATGTTATGAAAGGCGTATCATTAGCAACGGAGGGCGCGGTCAACAGTAAGGGCGTTCCCATTGTGGAAGATATAAGTGGCTATAACGCCATGATGCAAATACTAGGATTTACGCCAACACGTTTATCTAATGCGTACCAAGCAAATGAATTCCTAAGTAGGCAGATGAGAAAGGTTACGGGAAGACGTTCTAGGCTTTTGTTGGAATTAAACCTTGCTAAGACTGCGGGAGATTTTGATGGGGAGCAGGATATCCTAGATAAAATTGAAAAATTTAATCAGGTAGAAATTGTTCTAGATACAAACCAACGAATTGGAGGAGAGACTATAGGTAAGTCGTGGAAGAGCTTTAATAATTCTATAAATGACACTGTGAGGGGATTGCGTATACCGAGGAAGCTGCGCCCCGGACTTATAGAACAAACGGGTATTGAAGACCCTGATGACTAAAATACAAACTCTTTTCCTTCTTGCCAGTTCTCAACTATGCTTGAGATCGCTGCCGCTCTATCTGCCGCCAACGTAGCGTTCAAAGGAATAAAGAAGGCTGTTGAGATGGGACAAGATGTGGAGGGTATAGCTCTCCAGATGGGGAAATGGTACTCCACCATCGCAGACCTAAAAGAGGGGTGTAGAGAAGCAGAAAACCCGCCGTGGTATGCTAAAGCAACAGGAGATCCGGCTCAATTAGCACTAAAGGCAGTTGCCGCACGGCAAGCAGAGAAGCGGATGCGTACAGAAATTCGCACTATGCTCATGCTCACCCACGGCAGGGCGGTTTATCTGGAGTTTGTGGCGACAGAGAAGAAAATCATAAGAGCAAGAGAGCAGGAGGAATTCAAGCGACGTAGAGCGAAAAGGAAAATGCAGGAGATGATGATCGGGGCCGCAATACTGGCTGTTGGTATAGCACTGATTGCTGGCGGAATGTCGCTGCTCATACAATGAAATTAGTTTACTTACTTGTTGTACTATCTAATGGCGACCCCATCCGAGGGCAAGACCCCATATATTTCGCAAAACTTAAACACTGTACGGTCACTGCCAAAAGGTTAAATTACCAGGGCAGAAATAATTACGACATTCGCCGCAGACATCCGGTTAAGGCTCATTGCGAGCCTAGATGGGTGAGGCCGACCGTAAAAACTTTTTAGCTTCTTCTTCCCTTCGCTGTTTCTGCTTCTGTGCTTCTTTTGCTTTCTTATATTCTGTAAAGTTAGCTTGTTCGTATGCCTTTTTAGTTTGTAGCGCAACGTAATATAGCGGTGGTTTTTTATTCATTTTCTAATCTCCACACTCTAATTCCTCTTATTTTATTTTCTACAACTACTTTCATACGGACTTTAAACTTTTTATGTTTACAGGCTATTTTTAAAACTCTTTTTGCTTCTTTAGTATTAAGACAAGGGATAAAGAAACTACTACTGGGTTTAAATTTATCCCATTCGATATCAAAGGTTATCCCGTGGATCTGGATCATCAATTTCTTGCCCCAAAGTCTGCATAAATTCCGTATCAATCAAATCTGTACCATCGAGCTTAAATATATGTGCCTCCACAGGTGGGCTATTAATTGACGTACCTTTTGCTAATCGCTTTCGCACCGTACCCTTATGAACTCCTCTATCTTTTAAGTCCCGCACTAAATCTTTAAAAATAATTTGCTCTCTAGCGCAATAATTTCTGATCGCTTTACTAAAGATGTATAAAGTTTCTGTATCTGGCTCTAGTCGAGTGGTTAATTCATATCGTGGTTCTACAACAGGAAGTGGTGTAATAGAGTTTCTGGCATCTTGTGCGCCATTAACCACTAGAATATGTCCACGATTCACATTTAAGAATCCGCCTAACACCCCAACAAAATCTATCTCAGGTTCTATGATCTGCTCTCTTAATGTATCCACAAGTTCATTACTTGCCCAGTTCAATACTCTAGGTATATCTAAATCTATTAATTGTAAATAGTTTGCAATTTGCGCCCCTGCTATATTGCAGGAAATTACCGCAGACCAAAACCGTTCACGGGAGTTTAAATTAGCTTTAGCATCCAGATGTTCTTGTATACCCCTTGCCAAATCAACCGCTTTAGTTAAATTTTTAACCAAATACTCAATATAAATTGGCCCTGCCAACCCATAGTTGTTTAACAAAGATCCCTCAAACAGTTTATATGCGTCTGACTTACTGATGTTATCGGTACGGTCAACACGGTATTCCAATAACCGCATGATCTCACCGTCAGCAAATTGTTTAATCAAGGACAACTTTTCTGCCATAGAAGCGTTAGAACTTGCAAGCGCAATCAAACTCCAATTTGTGTCATTCTTACGCTCCATATTATTTTGGGACTGCATACGCCCCGGCCCAGAACCTTGTGACACGTTATATAGGAGAGTTGAAACAGATTCCGGGTGCATATTAGTTATTTCATCTACTGTATATGGTAGATTGTTCATCACACCTAAACGATGCATCTTATGTGCAAAAGTATCTGTCTCTTGTGCCAGTAGCTTGTCAGGATGTCCATACACACTATTACACATCTTCAATACCGTGGATTTCCCTGTGCCTGAAGATGAGTTAATCAAGTTAATTAATGCACCGTTGAATCCAAGATGTTTTATTAGTGGCGCACCAAATGCGGTAAAAAACCCAAAAGCATGGGGTTCAAAGTTAGGCTTGTTGTAAACTCGAATAACATTCTTCCATTCTTCCATATCCCCTTTAGATAGAAGCCACTTACAGATAGATTCTGTTTTTGGAGAAGGAGGAGAGTAGCGAACAGCAGAACAATTAATCTCCTTGTCCCCAAGAATAAATTTACTGTCGTTATCCACCCAACCAAATTGGGTTCGCATAATTTCCGCCTCGTCCTGAGACTGTTGGTTTTTTGTACATTCGATTAGATAAACCATCATGTTATCTAACTGTTTGGGCATCATTACAACACCTTGCGCGGAAAGAATTTTCCTTAACTCTTCTTTGCTAGTCATACTTGATAGCGGGATTAAAAATTCACGAACACCATCTTTAGGAAGGAATAATTTAGCAAGTGCCATATCTCCCTTCTCTTTATCGTACAATCTTTTTACTAGAAAAAGGTCGTTGTGGTACACCAGTAAATCTTCATCGTCAGGATCACGGGCTTTCTTATAAATACCGCCTTCCTGCGCTCTGAAAAAGGGATAAGGTAGTTTAGGGGGCGCATAATCCAATACTTGATTACCGTCCTCTTCCTGCTCTTTTACTTCAAACCCTAGTTCAATGGGGCTTCTTATTTTTCCAAAATGCGGGCAATCGTCACAGATATTTATGTTGGTTTCATCTATCGTATCGCACCGATACGCTTTATCTATTAGATCAACCGCTTTTTCCTCTGTCTCTTGGCGGTCATAATCAGGGTGTTTGTCTGAAACCGCATGGATTGCCACATCAGAATCTTTACAGTTTGCGGCAATAGAAAGAACTGCTCTCCATAAGTTGTAGTCAACTTTATCTTGGTGCTTTAGTGCATACTCTATTTGTTGGCATCCCTTTCCTCTAACGATTTTCTGTACAATTTTAGCAAAAGAGTATTGTTGGTTATCTTTCTTTCGTGAATCAACTTCCGCAAATAGAAGTTCCTTGGTGGTTTGGGGGGTTCCGATAAGGTTTCGAATCTCTTCAAAATCAATTTCAGAAGAGTCCCGCAGTATTGAAACTTTAGAAGGAGGGTCTGTTTTATAGTTAAATGTATCCGGCACACGTAGAATTCGCGCACCATCTGCTGTAACCGCTGGATCTGCTTCAAGCCCCTTCTCCTTACAAAGAACTTTTAATTGTTTAGCAATAGGATTCCATTCATCTTTATGTATGGGTTTTTTTAACACCCAATACACATGGATACCTCTCCCACTATTAACAATAGTAGGTGTTGGTAGACTCATCGTTTGGCAAAAAGACAGCAATGCCTGTAAAGCATCAGCCTGACTTAAATAAGGTTTATCTGCACCACAATCTAAGTCAAGCCAAAATGACTTCATATATTCAGCGTTATCTTGTGTCCTCTTTTCAGATTCTTGAAATGAAGCACACGCAAAATATACGTTAAACCCCCCTTCTAATAAATCCCCCACCCTAGTTTCAACATCTTCTGCTACGCTATGGAAACTTTGTTTTGGACTTACACCGTCTTTAAGGCCAACGATACAATAATATCCCTCATCTGGAAGGATCTTCTGTAAAAATGTTGGCATAACTAAACCTTTTCACTTTCCCTCTCAAGATATGCAAGAATTTGAGCGGTGTGTTTCCCATTCGGAATCCAACTTCCATCAAACCATTTATATACAGTTAGTTTGGATACGTTAAATTCTTTTGCGATTGCAGAAACACGCTTATCCCCTGCTATGCAGAACCTTCCTAGTTTTACCCCTGCACTAGAAAGGTCTGCATTTATATTAGCATTGGCTATCTTATTTGAATAACCTCTGTGATCACTCATTGTCATCTACATCATCAGAAGGCGCGAACTTACTCAGGATATCATTTAAGTCTGATTGTGGTTCCTCTTCAGTTTGATTTTTAGGAGCTTTTTTCTTGCGGGATTTAACTTTTGGTTTTTCCTCTGGTTCAGCAAAAGGGTCTTCTTCTTCTGGAGTTTCCGCAATTTCCTCATCTGCTACAAACGGGTTATCCTGATTTTGTTGCAGGGTAAAACCCCCCTCTATCTCAGAAAATGGATTGTATCCTTGGCGTTCTGCTAGTTTTAAAACTTGTACAGCACTTAGTCGCAAAGAAACACCTGTCCCTGCCTGTGGTGTATTGTAGGGAATTAAAACACAAGCAATGTTAACTGTGCTTCCATGAGTTAATTCAAAACCTTCCGGCAATGCTTGCGCTTTTGAATCCATGTGGGCGATAGGGCGTGTAATCTGATTATTATACTGCGCCTTAATTTTAGCGTTGAACGTAAAATACCCATCCCCTTCATCTTTAAATGGAGGTTCAAATTTGTCAGGCCAATTCGAAGCCTTGGTTGCGTTATAGGCTTGATGCATTGTTTTATATAATGCACCCGCTTGCTTACGATCCATGCGGAATTGCAACCTGAATTCTGCCCCATCTTCGTGGGCTTCGCACGGCATCGTTTTTCCCGCTTTTTGGTCATATCTGTATGGCCTGTTAATACGCGGATAGATTGCTTCTACGTTATTAACAACGTGTCTTAAAGTTTCATTTTCCATAAATTACCCCTATGAACGTCTTACGACTATTTTAGTTTCCCTAAAAGCATTTAATCCTTTAGGCTCTTTCTCTGGATTATCTTCCAGAAACCTACGCATATTGGTTTGGTGTATTCGTTTTTCCAATAATTCAAATGCGTCGTTATCTTCGATAAATCGGTACATCCTTTCCCAATCTTCGGTGGTGAACCGAACTCTTTCTTGGCGCATGATAGTACCTGAAGCAGTCTTGGCGGATTCTACGCCTGATTGTTCTAATTTTTGGTCGCAGTATTTTTCAAGTGCTTCTTTCTCACGATCTAATGCTTTCACTTTCTTATCCGCTTCTTTATTTATTTTTGTAATCTCATCGCGGATTGCCACAATAGCAGCGGCAACTTGTTCAAGTGAAAATTCTTCTTTCATAATTGCTGACATAACTCCTCCTCTAAACAATGTAAAGTGATTATAATATATCACTAAACACTGTCAAGCGTTTTCTTCAATTATTTCTTCGTATAGATCGAGGAGTTTTATATGTGCTTCCAACTTACCTGAAAGGAGCCGATACAACTTTCTTTCTACCGCAGACCCTTCAATATTTACCACGGTCATCGCATTTTTCTGACCCTTACGATTAATTCTTGCATTGGCCTGTAGGTAAGTCTCAATAGATGTTATTGGTGAATACCAGATAACTGTATTAGCGGCAGTCAGGGTAATACCATGAGCCGCCGCCTGTGGTTGAATGACCAGAACTCTTGGTTCTGGCAACGTTTGAAAATCACTAAATAATTTTGTCCGTTTGTTTAATGTCACATCCCCTGTAATACATTCCGTCATAATCCCCACTTTATTTAAAAACTCATACAACATAGCTATGGTATGTTTGAAGGGAGCAAAGATTAAAACTTTCGCAGTCGCCTCATCTATAACTTCTTTAACTACTTTTAGTCTGTTTGATACATCGAACTGCAATACATTACCGCTGTTCGAATAGACCGCACCGCCAGATAGTTGTAGCAATTTGCCCATGTTAACGGCGACATTTGCAGAGGTAACGTGTTCATCCCCCGCTTCCATGATAAATTCTTCTCGCAGAATCTTGTAATAATGTTTCTGCTGTAATGTTAGAGGTGCTTCTCTATCTACATAAGTTATTTCTGGCAAGTCAAGACACTGTTCTTTGGTGAACCTGATAGCAGGTTGTAATGTTTTATGTACAATATCTCGCGCATTAGGTTTGGAAACCCATTTGAATTTAGATATGGGGTACATGACAGAATCTTTAAATCTTGTTTTTGATGGAGTGACATTATCTGGCACACATAATTTAGCTAGCCCATGTGCGTCTATGGGGGATTGAGCCGCAGGAGTTCCGGTTAACATCCACATCCATGTATCAAGGGTTGTTAGTTTGTTAATCAACTTCCATCGTTTAGTAGTGCAGTTTTTGTAGGCGTTGGCTTCATCTATAATGATTAAATCAAAGCCGCCTTTTGCAATACTTTCTTTTACTACATCCACACCATCGTAGTTAATAATTATGTATTCATAGTCTTTCTCTATAATCTCTTTTCTTTTTTCTTTAGCTCCGTGGGCAACCCCTACGGTTCTATGTGGGGCAAAGCTAAATAAATCTGCCGCCCAAGCACTCTTCATAATAGAAAGAGGAGAAATAATAAGTACGCGCCCCCGGTAGCCTCCTGATAATAAATAATCGGAAGCCCAGATTGATGCGGCAGTTTTACCTGTACCCTGTTCGTTGAAACAGAAAGCCCTCGGATTTAGCGTCAAAAACTCAGCCGTAGTCTTTTGATGTTCCATCGGTGCATAAATGCCTGACCACTCATAGTCCCGCATAATCGGGGAAGGTATATTCTTCATCTGAAGTCTTGCCAACTGTTGAGCAGTAGACAAATCCCACTCTACCGTCATGGTATAGACATCATCATCCTGCCTGACAATATCGCTGTCAGGTATTCTATTTTGTATTTTTGTAGGATTTCTGGTACGAAGAACTAACGTATTATCAATAACTTGCATTTATTTTAGTAACCGCCTCCTACGCTTCACATTCTTTTTTAGCTTTTGCTTGCTATCTGGTTTCTTTTTAGCTGTTTTCTTTTTAGCTGTTTTCTTTTTAGGTACGTTCTTTTTCACACTACCATCTGGGTTTCGGCTGAATGACCTATTTTTACTAGGGGAAACACTTCGTAAATTAGAAGCCTTGTTCGTACCACCTTTACTCAGGGGCTTCTTGTGATCTATATCCTCACCTTTTACATCGGTAATCTTTCCGTCCTTACCTTTGTTCTTGGCTTCATATCTAGCTCTTTCCCTAGCGTTTCGATCTTCTCTTTCGCCCCTTGCTTTTTGTTGCTTGTACTCTTTTTTGTACGGACGTTTTTTGTTTACGTACGGCATTTTTCTTTTTACCTCTCGCTTTACTTAATGCAATGGCGATTGCTTGCTTACGTGGCTTCCCCGACTTGATAGATTCCACGATATTGGCTTTGATAACCTTATCAGATTTTCCTTTTTTTAACGGCATTTCTAACGCCTCCCATTATGCTCACAGTCTGTCACAGGGCAAAATCTGTAGCAACTGAAATTACTTTTAGGGTTCCAAGTATCTGATTCAAAGCATAAATTTAATAAAGCGATGTCTTTATCCCACGACTCCCAATACTCTTCTTCACGCTCTATATAAAATTTAGATTCAACTAATTTATCTGCTACAACAAACATTAATGCGCCCTTCACAATCTTAACTTTAGGGAAATGTTTGAACAAAGCAAGAGATAAAATCTCTAATTGTTTAGTGTCTGCATATCGCGCAGACTTTCCAGTTTTATAGTCTACTAATAGTGCGGTTCCATCATTAACTGCAATAAAATCTGCAATACCACGCCACCATGCTTCAGGATCAAAAAATTCACATGGCTCTAAATCTGCTGTCAAAGCCATCTTTAGCTCGTAATACTTGTCACCCTTTGTTCTCATTAAAGTATCTACATAGGGTTGAATGAACTTATATTTTTCCGGTAAAGGTTTCCCATCTCTACCATATTCTTCTGCGGCTGTATGGACGGCCTTTCCATAAATCAAATGGTCTTGTTCTTCTTCCTTAATATCCTTACTAATTCTTGTGCGATAGAATTTTCTAGGACATTGCTTAAACAAAGATAGTCCTGAGTATGACCACGTAAAGTTACTCATATTTTATCCACACTCCCCATAACTTCTTCCTACCCCACTTTCACAATCTAAAGGTAATCCCGCAGCCCACTTAGGACTTGTCCTCATTACATTTTCAATAAACTTTTGCGCCCGCTCGCTGCTTTCTTCTTTTACCACACATACCAATGAGTCATGTACAGTTAGTGCAATCTTATATTTCTTTGCAATTTGTACCATCTGCCACGAAATAATGCACCGAGCTATCGCTTGGCATACATTCTCAATGACCTTCCCACCATAAATCTTAGTCCTAGAGATTCTGGACGCATAAGAATAATTATCTTCGTGGTCAATCTGTAGGTCTGGATAAGTCAGTAACATCCCATTCGGTAAATAGAATCCCCCATTACCAAGATGAATAGCCTTCCTGTGTTTTCCTAAATTACAAGATTGCCCACGGTTTAACGCATCCAAGCAACGGTTAGCCTCTCTCCATAACGCAGGAATACGAGGATAAGTTTCCCGGTAGATGTTAATAATATTTCTTGCCTCGTCATTATCAATATGTACGCTGAATCCTGCGAGTTGCGCTTGAAATTTTTTCCACCCCATACCGTACCCACTACCCAAGATGACGGACTTACCGACAAAGCGTTCGTTTTTAGTTATCTCTTCTTCAGGTTTGTTATAAATCTGTGAGGCCATAATCTTGTATACGTCTTCGTCATTGGCAAATGCTTCAACCAAATCGTCCTGCCCCGCCAACCAAGCTAAAGTTCTAGCTTCTATTTGCGATGAATCTGCATCAATTAACATATAGCCATCTGGCGCAATAATAGATTGTTTGATCGTATTACTACCACGCGAGGGTAAGTTCTGCATATTCAGTTTGTCACTACCACCCCATCGCCCCGTGTGCGCGGCGTAATATCGTAACGGTACAGGTAAAACCCCTGCTCTCTTTGCAATACCAAGAAGTCTTTGGGTACGGGTTTCTTCCAACGTGGACTTCACCCCTATTCGTGCGGCGACTAACGTTTGCACCGCAGGATTCGGGTGTTCCAGCAAATCCATCATCGCCTGATCACTTTTAGAGAAAGCAAAAGCCTCTTTATTAGTTCTTAGTGATATTTTAGTGGGAGGCTCTACACCCAAAGACCGCAGACAGTTTGCAAACTTGGGGTTCGATTGAAGCACCTCACTATTAGACTTGGCTACCCGCATTAGCTCTTGTTTTTCTGATACTACAGAATCAAGATGTTGTTCTAACAGGGCCACATCAAGTTTTAATACAGGCTCTGTAAACATTTTCATGGTGGTACTGACCACTTCCAATTCTTCAGCATTAAATTTCTTTGCGTAGATACAAAATAATTTAAAAGTAAGTTCTACGTCATTCCGGCAATACTGGGCGTATCGTTTTAGTTCTATCGGGGTAAAATCTTGTAGGTGCTTACCTAGCGCATTTAAAATTTCTGTACCTTTAATACCGATGCCATATCGTTCACTACACGCTTTCAAAGAATGTTTTGCAGTTACGCCATCAATCGCTCGTGACATAGACATAGTGTCTGCAATTATTTTGGGTTTGACTCCATACCGCCAAGACAGAATGGCCGCATCAAACATAGCATTATGGGCAACTAAAATTGTTTTACCCCAATCAATCCCTGCAAAATGGTCTTCTATTTCATTAGAATGATTGGGGAACCATTGAACCTCACGGTCATTAATCTTGGTTGCAACCCCGATGACCTGAAACCGATCATCCCGAACATACTCTTCAGTTGTTAACTTCGATAAAGAAAACTTTTTACTATAAAAAGTTTCAAAATCTAACGTAATTAAATCCATAATCGTACCCCGTGCAACACACCTTGCCAGTTCCCCACCCTACGAAATGTTCTGTAACGCCCAATTAGTCCAATACTTTTTGTCTTTTTCTTTTGGGCTTATTTTTTCCAGCCTACCAACAGTGTCTTCTATCGCGGTTTTGAGTATTAGTGTTTTTAGTTCTGCTGATTCCATAGTGTCAGTAAATACTATAGCGCAACCTGCCGCTTCTTTAATTCTATTCAATTCATATTGTTGGATTTTAGTGGGTTTGTTCTTACCTGCCTTACATTCGATACCAAAAAATAAACCTTCGTAGCATCCGATAATATCCGGCACACCTTTACGCCCACCGTGTCCTGTTGCGGGAGAAAAATGGTACGCCCCTAACTCATCTAAGATTTTCTTAGCTCTTTCTTTTACTTTCTTTTCCGGTGTTGCCATAGGTACACCTCCCCTAAAGTATAATTGCTTAACACAGTTTAGCAGATAAAAAACAGAAGTCAACAAGGTGTGGGAATAAAAAAGCCCCACCGCTAGGTGGGGCTATGAGGAAAAGGAAAAGTGATAGTACCGTAGGAACGATGGTGTGGGGGTAACGGTAGCTAATGTTTCCTTCAGGGAGGAAGTCTACACTTTTTCTGGGCGAAAAAAAACCCCGCCGAAGCGAGGTCTAGAAGTTATTATCTTTTTATTTTCAGCAATTTTTTCCACCACTGCACGGGAGTATTAAATCTAGTCCCACCTTCGGCCACCAATAAATCATTAGTGCCAATCGGTATAACTTTTATTTTATGTTTAGGTGGTAATAAAGGCCTATCAATTTGTTGTCGGCAAGTCATAATGAATATCCTCCAAATCTTTTCTATATATCTCATCTTTTGCCTTCAGCCTTTCAGTCACCTCCCTGACCGCATCGTGATACCCTTTAACATAACCCTCTTGATACTGAGGGTTGCTCATACACATGGTTTTATGATCTAACATTATATCCCCTCCACGTAATTATCTTTGTTATAACATAGCTCCCCTCAAACGTCCTCCTTTTCTAAAAGAGAGATTAATTTTCGTAATAACTCTAATATCTCTTCATCCTCATCTGTGTCAAATTCAATCGTTATCTTCATAGTGCATCATGAATATCGGAGTCTCTTCCCCGATAAAAGCTCCTAATACGTTGTAGTCCATCCAATCAATAGCGTCTTGTTCATCGAAATCCTGATCTAACATTAGGATTAATAAACATTTGTCGTAGTCATAAATAAGTCTATCGGGTTTATCAACCTGCCGACCCACCCCTATGATTGCATCATCAAACCCATCTGCTTTCATCATCTACCCTTCTCCTCTTTTTGTTTATCATATCTAGTAAACCCCAACCAACCTGCCAAACCGTACCCGAACGAAACCCAACCTAACGGAACAGAACAGACCTAACCAAACCAGATCGCATCTGCCAAAACGAAACCCAACACAACGGAACCGAACGCGCCTATCCAAACCCGATCACACCTGCCAAAACGCAACGTAACACAACCGAACCGAACTTAACCCATCTCATTACAACACAACACAACTAATCTGCCCTACCAAAACGCAACGCGACCGAACCGAACTGAACTGAACCCACCTCATCACAACACATCTGCCAGACCTTAGCACATCAGAACAAAACGCAACACGACTGAACTGATCGAACCTGCCACAACGTAATAAAACGTAACTAAACAAAACTTAACCCAACCCAACTTGCCTCAACACATCTGCCAAATCTTAACCTACCTGAACAAAATTCAACATGACATGACTTGACCCAACATACCTGCCAGACCTTACCATAACTTAACTTAACGCAACTTACCCGCCAAAACGTAACACAACTCAACTCAACGCAACACAACTTAACTAACCTGCCACAACGGAACTAAACGCAACAGAACAAGACTGAACGCAACCGAACACAACAGAGCTAACCTGCCGGAACAAACCAAACCAAACCCTATTTTGGAATAAAAAAGAGGGGATCTAAGCACCATAGCGCAAAAATCCCCCCAAAATTTAACTATCCAAAAACGTCTTTATAGGGTCAATTACCGAAGATAGTTCTTCGAGTAACTCATATCGGTTTTTGAATGTCATCATATCCCGTCTGGCTCTTTCTACTAACTGCTTCTTTTTCTCAGGATCTTTAAGCACCTCGAAAGTGTTATAGATGACTGTTATTTTTTCACCCTCCTCAGTTGTCTCCTTTATATTTGTGAGAGCGCGGATCTGATGAACCTTACGCACTTTTTTACCTTTGTGGACATAGCAAAGTTGGGCTTTGATCTGGCGTTCAGTATGGACGCGCCATTTGTAAGCGGCCTCCTTATCCTCCCAATCAAATAAAACGTGCATCGCAGAATTTTTATCCTTTGCTTTTTCTATCAATGCACCGTTAGGAGGTGTCCCATTGAAAGCGTCAACAACTTCCATCACTTCTGCATAACACGCTTCTGGATCTGCTTTTCCAAAACGTGATCCTCTAGCCCATGCGATAGCTAAGTCTTCACCTGTCGGTGCAAGTGATATAACTTCGCCCCCCGAAAATACTGGTTCCGTCTTTTCCCCATCCATTATGCTACCCCTTCCAACTCATGTTCCAAGACTTGAACATATGATGTATCTACAGTGAACCGTCCAAAATCACCTCCCTTCTCTGGACGCATCTCTTGAAGCCCCACACCAAACCCTGCTCTGTTCACTAAATTGATTAGTGAATCTAGCGGTATGTCATCTGTGTTTAGTTGTGCGGTAAAAATAATTGACCAATTCTGGAACTCAGGTCTATACCGTAGGTCGGCTGAACCTGCACCTACACGCACAATATCCTCGCGCATGATCGGGTCATCGGTCTGGTCAAACAGGACTAAATCTCTTGGTTCTATAAGGTCACGATCTTGTGACTTTATAAAAATAGATTTGCGGACTAATGTTTTTTCGATACCAATATCTTTATGTGCCGCATTAACAAGACATTGTTTGATTGCATCGCAGGGTACACCATATTTCCCTGTCTCTTTTCCCACATAGGTAGCACCGATAAACTCCTGTTGCGGATCACACTTTTCTCTGTTCGTGACCTTCTTACCCATCTTCTTATCACGAATTTGTTTTCTCATCTTCTCTATCCACTTATGTTGCACAAGTGGGGTTGTCCCAATAACCCGCATTGAAACATCGTCTACCTTCATCGCTTTTAAATTTATAACAGCCATTTTCTTTTCCTCATATTAAAGTTTATTTTTGCCCTTCGATGAACCTGTTTCATCAAAGATGACTCCATAATACTAAACTCTGTTTAGTACGTCAAGGGGGCAATTCTAACCTTTATGCGTGTTTTCTTACGAAGCATGGCGCACTTTGCAGACTTATCGGAACCATGAAAATTAAGGGGTATTCCGACAGTATGAGGTTAGATAAATATCGCGTTTGCCCTACACGATTGTCAGTCCATTGGAGATCCACGCTTCCCCTCACAAATTAATCGTACTGTGAATCCAATATGTAGATTCTTCTAAAAGTTTTACCAAATAACACACCATCCTCGTCCTGTTGTATGGTGAATCCTACACCTGATATGTACGGACTCTTTTGCGTTTCATTATCAATAGCCGCATCCAAGACATTAATTTTGCCTACATATAAAGGATCTTCTGACTCTACAAAGTCATCAAAGTTTTGATACCACCGAGTGCTCGTGTGTATTACTTTTCTATTTTCCACATCGCAAACCGCTATTTTACCACTCGCCTCGAAATGAGTTACTATGGACTTAGTGACCCTAGATGTAAAAGTTTTTATATCCTCTTCAACCTCGGCTATCTCTTCTAGGTAATTCATACCCTGCCAATCTTCGTGAGATGCAATAAGAGCTTTCATATATTGTGGGTCTGTAAATAAATCACGAATCATAAACTTTCCTGTATATACCTTATTATCGAGATCCTCACCCTCCCAACGATGCTTTTTGAATAGTTCCTCCAAAGCATAATTAAAGTTGGAGGCTTTAGTATTCAAGTCCGTAGCCAAACTGGATGCCATGTTGTCCTCCTCCTCTTTAGCATTGCTAGCTATATTAGAGAGTGTTCGCCACGCAGGGGCCATAACCGATAAATCTTCTTTAGGTATGCCATCTCCAGTGTAGACAAGTTTTTTATAGAATGTTGTTAATAATGACTTAAAATTGCTAGGCAACTTGTCACTGTCCAGTTTTGCATCACTCGTGGCATATGCACAATTATTTGACCACCACCCTAACTCATTCATACCTACGTTTTTTATAGTTACAGACGGTGATTTCTCACGATGTAATTCTGGTGAATAGACATAAAGAGTTGTTCTCTCTTCATCTGTATCAACTTTAGGCCACACCGAATTGCACCTATTATCAAAGAAATACATTAACGCTATAGGCTCTTCTTCCTTATCCCAAGTTAAGGCTAGCACTTGGATGAGAACCTCACCGCTGTAATCTGTTAATTGTTCTGAATCCGTTTCCATCACATATTCATTAGGTATTCTCTTTCTCCATCGCGTCTGCTCACCATCAGTTTTGTTAACGACTAGGAAATCTTTTCGCTTGTTCGGATGCGGATATCTATCACAGAATGTCTTACCGTCATGGACAGTCGCATGGATTTTATCTTTCTCCTTGTACCCCAGCTTTTTATCAAGGAATTTTATTGTTTCCTTGACCATTGGGAATACTAACGGATGCCCTGCTTTCCCTGCTAAAGAACCACTTGTGTACAAGCTATTTTCAATAGTAAATTTCATATTTCTTCTCCAATTAAAGTTTTATAATTTTCGGGAGTGAAAAAATCACATTCCCAATATCCATAGACTGCTCTATTCCCCTCTCTAGTATTATCAAAGGCATCGTGGATAATTCCGTTAATACTAGCCATGTAATACTTACTACACCTTAAAATTAAATTACCCCTTGGCAAATCTTCCTTGCGACAATGCACTGTCACACCTGACCCGATAGCCATTGTCGGTATCCAATTCCATCCCAACTCGTCATTGATAAACTCTTTAACATTTTTGGCATGGACGGATACACTGGCCCTATAAGGAGGATTAATCGTGGTGTCTATCCCTCTGAGATATCCTCGCTCCTTACTGTCCTCGAAAGCCTTGTATCGTTTACGCACATCTGCCCAATCTAATCCAGTTGCTATTGCTATAGCTCGGATATGATCAAACCCCTGAACTTCCTCTTGGTAAACCTTCCCACTTTTTATTCTTTTCGGTGTTGGGTTATCAAAACTATCCCCTGCCGCATACATCCCACCATCGTCGTACACAAAGTCATCGCTTTCCGTAATCCAATTTCTTGGGACATTGAAACTTCTTAGTCGTTCCTTTAGGAAATCAGAGATGTTATTCATCTTCCTCACCCTCATCCATTCTCTTATGTAGCGTAATGACAATTTTGCGGATTATTTCGCTGTAGACTAATAAAACCAGACCAGTTCCGGCTAAAGCAATCCCTGTAAATATCCAAGCTAAATTTATAGTAAACACCCCAAACAAAAACATGGGCATACCAAGTATCATTGCTGTCATGCTGTGTGCATAAAAGTTACTAAGGTTGTAGAATGAAAACACAACAAGGTCAGCTATTATCCCTTCTACTTTCATAATCCTTCCCCTTAGTAAGTTGCGTCCGTGTATTTTTGAACACCCCAGTTGCTTGAAACCTTTTCGCGTAATGCGTTTTTCATATCGACAAAGAGACTCTCGCCTTTGTGATTAAAAGCGAATGTCACGCCGACTAAGTACCGCATATTTTCGCGTCCAATTTCCTCAACTATGAGCACTTCGCCTTCGCAAAGATGTTTGCCGATTTCTTTGGACGCATCGTAAAGTTCAAGGAGATCATCAGTCTCTTCATCGTAGCGATTCGGTGAAGCGCCATCGGGGTGTTCACAAATAAACCCAATGCGCCCCTCGTTGTTGTAAATTGGTTTACATTCGAACGATAGTAGAAACTCTACGAACTCGTCCTTGTCTTTTACGTGTACATAGTTGCTGCGAACGTCACATATATAGTTAGCCATAATCCTTCTCCTCTTTATAAAGTGGATAACTAGAAGTCGAGTACCCCACTACCCTGACTTCTAGTTATATTTATTAACCTCTATATCTTTGAAATATATCAGTCTCCTCTGGTTCTTCCTCAAAATCCATTTCAACTTGGTTGTCATTTTTTTCCTCGACGACGACAACTGTTTCCTGCTGTTGCTCGTATGTTTTCAACAACATCTTGACAACATCACTGTAGGACAACTTGAATCCCTGCTTCTCCTCTATCTCGTTTCGCAAGACATCCAGCCTACTTTTCGTTTCTGGTGATACACTAATAACAACGTGTGCCATTTCTATTCTCCTAATCTAAATGTATAACTTGACCTACGCGAGGATTGAACCTGCTGTTTCCATCAGGACAGACTGCCCACAGAACAGGATATTCCAACTGCCCCCAAGCATCTTCTGGTAATTGCCCCACCCAAGCGTCTGTTAATAATAACACACATTCTACTGTTGAATCCATGCTTATATTATTTTCTACATACTCTACAACACAGAAAGGGTCAGTCCCACCTCCTCCACAGGGTTTGGTCACATCAACTATTGTGTCGTAATCATTCTCATCGTATCTCTCATGTGAAGCCACTTGTGTATCCCAGTAGAGAAGATGCACGTTCTCCGGTGCAACATCCTCCACAATTACCGCAACTTCCGATAGGAATTGATCAATAACTTTTTGTGAGATTGACCCTGACGTATCTATCGCCACCACAATGTCACCAATACTTTCTCCGATTGTATGTGGCATTAGAATGTCTGAACCAATGAGCCGTTTGTTATAACGACGATAGGATGTTATGTCATTGCCTTTAGATACTGACGTTATAAAGTCACGAAGTAATTCCTCCCACGGAGTCTTCACCTCCAACATCTCTTTGAGATTTGTAATAAAACCCCCTGCGTCATCCCCTGCTACCTCTATAGACTGACGAATTGCCCTGTCTAATTCTTGAGCAACTTCCTCAAGTTCTTCGACTGACTTTTCTCCCTGCTCGTCGTAGTCGTGGTCATCGTGCATCTTTTCAGCTTCTTTCAAGATTTCCTTGGTATATCCACCCCCTCCTCCCTGAGGTGGATTTTTCGCTTTACCCTTTCTAACATCACCATTGGAATCATCACCACCACCATCACCGCCACCACCACTAGGAGGTTGCTTATTTATCTTTTTCAAAATATCAAACACTTGCTGAGAGTTCATGTCCCTGTATGCTTCATCAATCAAACCATAGGGTTCACCCTGATTCTCCCCATCTCTGAAGACAGGCATTTTCATAAACCTACCTTTCGGGTCAATATCCTGTAGTTTTAAATTGATAACATAATCGCAAGCCATATTCGCCAATAGTGCATCTTCATCTCTGAGATGTTTCCACACAATCAGATGCTTATATGCTTTATGTAATTGCTCATGTGCGGCAACAAACATAAGTTCCTTATCATCCAAGGTCTGCACAAAATCAGGATTAAACTTGGTGTCTATCCCATTTGTTGATGCTGTAGCAGTAGCATCTGTACCTATATCAATGTCCCCATATAAAGATAATGCTCCAAAGAACCGTAGTTCATTTGTATCCATCATCGTAACGTGCGTTCTCTGCACCCGTTGTTCTGCTGTAAATCTGTGGTTAAGATTGTGAGTGATATTTAAATCGTATGTCATTATTCTTTCTCCTCAAAAAAACCTTCTTGCCGAAGTGTCTTACGGATGGCTTCGAGTGTTTCCGCAGTCGGGGGATTTGCCTTTATTTCCTCGCTGGCCCGTTGGAAAGAACGACGTACTTCGTCAATTAATTCTGCGTCTTTCTCGCTATCCAATACATCTTCCCAGCCCTCGGGATATGAATAAATTTTATATTTTTTCATTTCCTTCCCCTCCTAGAAGTTAAACTTACTTGTGATTGCGTCCACGGATGCTTTCACATCGTCAACTTTCTCTTTCATATCTGCGCGGGTATCGTCACCATAATCTTTATCACGCAGGTCACCGATATCCGCATTTTCGATAATGCGCCACAGGTCAATTCTGGCTTTCTCCATATCAGGATCATTTGTAAGATTGAACGCTTTTAAGTTCTTACATATTGACTCTGCCTCTGTGAGAAGTGATTGATACAGCCGTCGTGGTGTCCCATCTTCTTTATCGGTCAACTGACGCGATAACCTCTCCAAGCATTTATACATCCTGTCCCATGCATCTTGAGTTGCTACCTTTAACTTGCGGTCAAAACCGTCCTGATGCAGGTCGTTCAACTCATCTTTCACCTCATCGAGAACACCATTGATAAACCCGCCACTATCCGGCACAGGTGGATAGTCGAGATGGAATTTGAACTTACGTGAAATATAGTTCTCAACCTCCAATTCATACATGGGGTAGTCGTACTCATTGTATAAATCCCCCAGTGCCGTTTGTGCCTGATCCCGCAACGTGGGTAACTCTTCTTTGAAATCCTCCACCATCACCTCAAACTGCTGACGATATTCTCCCATCGCTTTCATATGATCCTGAATCATAGAATTAGGAATCAACCGTTGCCCGCTGTCGTTCCAAGGTAATGACAACTTAGCGTGGACAGTTCTAATCTCTGCGGCTAACTTACCAATCTCAGGTAACACTTCAGAATGAGCGAATATATTCTTGGTCACTCGCGCCACGTTATCCTGCGAATTGTGGTCGTTGTTTACTTTCTCACTTGCCTGTCGGTCTAACTTAGTTCCTGTCACTACAGATATACCAAGTTCTACTAAACGAGCTGAACTACTTAAAGATATTGTGCTATTCATCTTCCTTCTCCATTAAAATATTAAATACTTGCTGACAGTTCATGTCCCTGTATGCTTCATCCTCGCGGATCAATCGTGTTATGACTTCCCATTCACGTTCTTCTAGTTCTATTATTTTACTGTCAATTAATTTATCCACTAGTCCGTTCCAAAACTTTTGATCTTCCTCTCTCTCATATGAACCATTAAAGAAGAACGTGATATTGACCTCCTCGCGGATCAATCGTGTTATGACTTCCCATTCACGTTCTTCTAGTTCTATTTTAATTGTCATTATTACACTCCAAATAAGTGTGAATTGTCTTTGCACCACGCACCAAACTCTTTGTGCGAGAACATTATTTTGGCTAAGTCTTTCTGTCCTTTAGCCTGTAGGACAAACATGGCTTGGTTCTCGGTCGGCAACCGTTTCAAATAGGTGAACCATGCTGTTAACTTGGGTGAATCATCTACCCACGTTAACGCTGCCATAACTGTGATACACATTGCAGGTGGACTATCCGGCACAACTGCCCCACTGGGATCTGCGATAATTTCCTCCGGTGTCGGCAACTGTTCGGCAAGGTCGATAAAGGTAGCCAACTGTCGCGCACCCGCCAGACCTATACAACCCTCCAAGGTCGCTGACAGATCCTGTTTGGTAATTTTATTATTGAAATAATCCCAGACTTGGTGCGATGACATCTCCAACGATCTCGGTGACACGCACTTGTCATCTCCATTCTTTGCGTGTGAGATATAAGGATTCTGACGTTCAGGGTCATCTTCCGATTCTTGTAGTAATTGCGGCTCCCGTTTTACCCACGCTAAGACCGCAGGATGGATATTGTTCTCTGTTCCCCATTGTATCCACTCATCCGCTTTTGGTTTACGGATATGAATATCAATGAGTCGATTGGCAGTATGACCTTTCATCCGATCCCCAACATTCTCAGTCTTGAGATTCCCTGTTGTTATTACGATAGACTCAGGATGTATATTAATATCCCCGATGCGTCTCGGATGTGTCAGAGCAGGATGAAGCATAGCCTGTAAATTGAGCGCGGCTTTTGACCACTCATCGAATACAATAAGTAACGGCTCGTTAAGATGAAATCCCCAATGAGCATTGGGGTAAAACATGGTACAGCGTTCCTCATGGTTCGGAACTAATATACCCAGATCGGCAAGATCCATACTTGCACAATCCATAAACACTAATCGCATCCCTAGCAGGTCAGCAATAGATCGTGCGACGGAAGTTTTACCTACTCCCTTTGGCCCACGCATATGGAATGTATTTCTCCCCTCTGACGCACTGATAATTCGTGTCGCGTCATCTAAACTACATTTTGTGTGTACTTGTACTTTCATATTTATCAATCCCTTTAATTGTTGATGTCATGTAAAGAATACCCATTATAGCAGATAATACTATATATGTAAAGTATATACTAGCTTATACTATCTAACTAACCCTCCCTTATTATTAATCCCTTTTAAATCTTCAATATCACTTATGACCACATAATTGCTTTTGTGTATTGGTACAATCGTGTGTATTACTTTCTGTGCTACTGACTCCCCACAATCAAGACACGTTCTAAATCCTAACGCTTTGCGTCTTGGGTTGTATTCCTCCCCGCATAAAATACATTTAGTCAAAACCTAATCTCCACTTGTTGATGTCATGTAAAGAATACCCATTGTAACATACAATACTATATATGTAAAATGGATACTAGTTTAGACTTAATAAGATATTGTCGGATTAGTTGTCCTATTGTCGGTTTTTCAGTTGTCGTAAGTTATTGAAAAACAAGTAATGTTCACTTTGTCGGTATTGTCGGTACTTTTTAAGTATGTCTGGGAAAAAACAAAAACCGACAAATGTTTTCACTGTTGTCTTTGTGTTTCTATATATAATGTTTCATATGAGATAGATAGAGGAGTACATATGCGTACACCCTCAAAAAGGAATTTTTTGCCATGTATACTTTAAAATCGACCGACAAAAGGAACATTATGAACATTACTTTAAAATCAATGACTTAGGAAAACCAAAAACCGACAATACAAAACACAAAACCGACAATACATATTCTTTGTTGACTTATGGTATTCTTCCTGATAATAATGCAGGGCATTATTAACAGGAACTGGTGGGTATAGGCTAGAAATAGCTAAAATTTAGCTTTTGTGGAATATAAACGGATAAAAATATCCGCCACGGATAAAAAATATCCTACACGGATAAAAATATCCGAATAGACTTCTAGACTCTTTATAATCAGTAAATATCGCCTCCGCGCAAACCCCTTTCAAATTAACCGCGCCCGTAGTCTTCCGGCATTCCGCGACCCCTTTCTTACCAGTTCCCTAAAAATTTTTTAAAAGGCAAAAAAATACCCGATGCCATTTCTGACATCGGGTAAAAGTAGGGTTATTTTATTGTTTGTGTTTATCTAGATCCTGCGCCTGTTTCACTTGTTCCTGCATTTCGGTTTGATACTTCTCTGCAAGTTTGCGTAGTGAATTCCAAGTAGTGTCCGCAGATTTATTAATATCGACTTTGTTGTCATTCGCTCTAGCTCTGTCGTTATTAAGTCTCTCATCCAACACATCTTTGAAAATTGCCATGATATCTTTATAGATATCTTTTGTTTCCTTGGCTTCTTTATCAATCGCCTTTTTCTTGATTTGCGCAGGGGACATATCCTTTTCAGCAATTTCTGTCTTAGGCGCACGAGTTGGATCAATGAAAGAGAATCCAGTATTTTCAACGTCTCTGAACCATGCCATCATATCAGATCGTGAATTTTTCACTTTATTCTCGCATCGTTTGCGATCTGACTCTGTGAATTTCTGTGGGGGAGTCGCTGACTCTAACGTCTCTTTTAACTCCGCAATCAGTTTAGACTCAAAGTCTTGCGCCCATTGGAACATCACATTTTTAAATCGCGCCTTGTCCGGTCTGAATTCGGACAGATTATCGGATAGCAGTTGCTCCGCGTCGAATCCCAATAGTATTAAGATTCGCGTATAACAATCTGCAAACAGTTTGCTACCTTTTAACATTAATCCGGCTACGTTGTTAACTTCTTTCTTATCCTCTACGGATAAACCTGTTTCTTTTTGGTTTGCCATGGTGGGCAATCTCCTTTGTTAAATCGAAACACACTATGTGAATCGACAATATCTATTATAAGGATTCTATAAGTTAAAGCAAATTAACATTATATTAGATTAGGTAACTGGTAAGTCCGGCATTCGGCGACCCTTTTCTTGCCAGTTCCCTAATAAAATTTAGGCCAAAAAAAAGGGCGACCCGAAGGCCGCCCTTAGTTTAAAAAATCCTTCTATTTTCCTAGATAGGATACTTTCGCAGTAACATAATCATTCTTGTAGAACTCAAATACTTCATGGACAGCATCAGCAACATGATTTGGATCCATAATCCATGCGTGAATATGTTTCGCGCTAATAAATGGTGGCTTATGCTTTCCATATATAAATACCCCACGCGGTTCTACTTCTATATCCAATACTATTTTTAATCTCATTTTGTAATTTCCTTTGGGAGGTCTTGCGACCCCCCGTTATTAAAAGTTATTGTTGATCAGTTACTTCTCGTAGTTTTGTAGCCATTACTTTCCTATAATTTTTTAGATCCTTTTTCTTTTTTAAATGAGTGGCTTCTTCTTTTGCTGCTATCAGATTTCTTTTTCTATCTTCTTTGTCTTGCTCTAACAGATGTGGTCTAGTAATCCACAACATCCCCCATCCAGTAGCCGCAGTAGCTGTGGTCAGGATAAACAGCCATGATCTTACTGCGCCTCCGTCGTGTGCTACCCAAGCGATAGCCGCCATCCCTGCAAGCCCTGTCATAATTAGTACACCAAGTTTATCTACGAATCTCATTGTCTATCTCCTTTGGGGGAGCATATGCTCCCCCACCTTTGTTGTTAAAAGTTCTAGTTAGGCGAGTGGTTCAGTCAATTCTTTTTCACATTGAGCGTGGAACTTTGCCTCTAGTCGATCACTCTCTGCTTCCCACTCTTTTGCGTCACGGATATCCGTGATCTCTTGTTCAATTAGGTCACTTACTTGTTTCACTATTGCGATGGGAGCCATTGCTGATCCGTATAATGGCTTCTCTGCTAGCAGTTCTTTACGAATTGCTTCTGCCTCCTCCTTAGTGCGAGTAGGCGTAACACACCAAGCATAATTCTCATCTCTAAGACTTAGAACAATATACGTGAACCTAAGAGTCTCGATGTTAACGTCTTCGATAGACGGGTCAGAATCATTACTCATTAGTAATATCTCCAGTAGTTAACACGAAGCGATTGCTTCGATGGTTTCAATTATAAGGATTTTACAAGCTAATGCAAATTAACACTATATTAGATTGTATGAGCACCCCCCACCCCCCTAGACGCAGTTAGGAGTCCCACATCTTATATACATACTAATACACACATCCGATTACATATTTTTTGAAACCCCCACCCCCCTATTAGTTTTCTACAAGTTTTTCTTAGCCCCCCTACTTGCAAAACCCCCCCGTTTGTTATAAAAGGCATTTTGAAAAAAAATTTTCGCAAAAAATTATGGAATCCAATTTACAAAGCATTGTAGATAAATGGGTTGACGAGGAAGCTCCTGCGTTAAAGGATGTCCCCGCTGTTATTGTGACTCCTGATTTTGATACCCCCCTTCCACAGTCCTATCCCCGTAAGGAGAAGACACTTACATTGAAAGAAGGGGTTCGTGTTGCTGCCAACACTGCAACTGTTTTAAAGGAATTAGGCATGAAAGAAGGAGATGACTATGAGCCTCCTGAGAAAACTACAAGAAAGGGTAGACCTAAAACAACGAGTCTTAAACCTGAAGAAGAAGATCCAGTCGATTTGTTTGACCCTACAAATATTTTTGACCAAGCATACGGCACTACTTCAGGTGAAATGGGTGAAGCTCAAGCTGTATGTGATGCAGGTACAAAAAAACTTGAGCAAGCCGAAGATAGGGAAATAAAAGTCCCTGCCACCCGACTGTATAATACCTATACAGCCTCCAAGTTAGCGACAATCCTGACCGAGTATGACCAGCAGGTTGTTGCGGATGCTGCCCAGATGCGTACCTATGTCACCAATAAGTTACTGGAGATATCCGGTTGCGGGGATAGTAAGCAGGAGCTACGGGCGTTGGAGTTGCTTGGAAAGATTTCGGATGTCGGGCTGTTCTCTGAAAAGACAGAGATCAATGTTACGCACACTACGGAATCGCTGGAACATTCAATCAAGGATAAAATTAACCGTCTGATGGGGCAGATACATGAGGCAGACTTTGAGGAAGTGCCTACATTGGAAGTGGTAGAGGAGGAACCGGATGGCAGCGAAGAAGGATTCGAGACTAGCTAGGGCAGGAGTCAGTGGGTTTAACAAACCCAGACGTACCCCGAATCACCCTAAGAAGTCTCACATTGTTGTTGCTAAAGAAGGCGATAAGATAAAAACTATCCGCTTTGGGCAACAGGGAGTTTCAACCGCAGGTAAACCTAAAACGGGGGAATCTGCTAAACAGAAAGCGCGGCGTAAGTCATTTAAAGCCCGTCATGGTAAGAACATTGCCAAGGGTAAGATGTCTGCGGCGTACTGGGCAAATAAGGTGAAGTGGTAAGATGGCAAAGAAAAAAGCACCTAATCCGTATATCTACACAGCTACTTTGGTCAGGGTGATAGATGCAGATACTCTAGATTGTGATATTGACCTTGGATTTGGGGTATGGCTTCGGAAACAACGGGTGCGCTTTCGGGGGATAGATACACCAGAATCCCGCACAAGGAACTTAGCAGAAAAACAACTAGGGCTGGCGGCAAAAGAAAGGGTGCTTGAGTTAATCCCCGAGAAGTTTCTGTTAGAGACTTATAGGGATAAAGGTAAGTTTGGGCGAGTATTAGGTGTTCCATTAACTGTTGACCATAAGAGTGTTTGTGAAATATTGATTAAAGAAGGCCATGCTAGAGAATATTCAGGCGGAACGAAAGAGCCTTGGGTTCCAGCTAGGACAATCAGAGGGCATTAATATGGCAAAAAAGCAATCAACTGTTAACAAGGCAGGTAACTATACTAAACCTGCATTGAGGAAAAGGCTATTTGAACAGATAAAAGCCGAAAGCTCAATGGGAACTGCGGCTGGTAAGTGGAGCGCAAGAAAAGCACAGAAACTTGCCCGTGCATATAAGAAGGCGGGTGGTGGATATAAATCTTGAAGACCGTATAGCGGGTGAAATCCGTGAGTGGTCGGCTTACGCATTAGAGAAACCTAATGAGAACTACAATGATTTCCCTGCGTGTCCGTTCGCGGCGAAGGCGTGGGCAGATGATAAGGTCACGGTTCAGTTCAAATATGATGGTGATCCGATGCCCTTATACACCACACTGGTACACTATGATGACACCTACGAATTAATCATTATGGTGGATTTTGATTATGATGTGGATCAACAGCGGTTTCATGGTTATCTGGAGGGGTTGAATGAATGTATATCAGCTAACTTCTTTGGGGATCGGGATTTATATGTAATGGGGTTTCATCCTGAAGATGAGTCTAACGAGATCATTAATGATGAGGGATTTGAAACAGACGTTGAAGAATCTTACGCCATGATTTTTGTGCAGCGACTAAGCCTGTTATGCAAGGCTTCTAAAAAGTTGATGCGTAACGGGTACTATAATCGGGAAGCAGGTGGGTATGCTGTACAGGACATTCTGGCGCAACGGAATGATTTATATAGGCGGTTAAAACCTAATGGGACTTAAAAAATCACAACGTAGTTTAAAGGCTTGGGGAAAACAGAAATGGCGTACCAAGTCAGGCAAGAAGTCATCTGAGACAGGGGAACGGTATTTACCTGAGAAAGCAATAAAAACCCTTTCCGCTAAAGAATATGCAGCGACTACCAAAGCAAAACGAAAAGCTAAAGCCCAAGGTAAACAGGTTGCTAAACAACCTAAGAAGATTGCAAAGAAAACTAGGAAATACCGTAAGGTTAAATAATGAGCGCAGCCGCCGATCAAACCCGTCCCTATAACAAGACCAGCACACTTGCGCCCAAGTTATCCGCAGAGGATCTCAATAATCTAGTAACGATACTTCCCAAGTTGTCAGAAAAAGAACAGGTCGCCTTACTAAAAGAACTTACTGACTTTGAAGAGTTGATAAGTAAGGAGACAGCGCAGAAAGACTTCTTGGAATTTGTTAAGAAGATGTGGCCCGACTTTATTATGGGGCGACATCACGCAAAAATGGCGAAAGCCTTTGAGAGAGTAGCCAATGGGGAGTGTAAACGGCTGATTATCAATATGCCGCCACGACATACCAAGTCGGAATTTGCGTCTTACCTGCTTCCAGCGTGGTTTTTAGGCAAGTTTCCGCAGAAAAAAGTGATTCAGACCTCCCACACAGCCGAATTAGCGGTAGGGTTTGGTCGTAAAGTGCGTAATTTGGTAGGGAAAGAGGAATATATCGACATTTTTCCCACTACATCACTTCAAGTAGACTCAAAAGCAGCCGGAAGGTGGAACACATCGAAGGGTGGAGACTACTTTGCTATCGGTGTAGGTGGTGCGGTGACAGGTAAAGGTGCTGATTTGTTGATTATTGACGATCCGCACAGTGAGCAAGAGGCTACATTGGCTGAACATAGCCCCGAAATCTACGATAAAGTCCATGAATGGTACACATCTGGCCCCCGTCAGCGTCTACAACCGGGGGGAGCCATCGTGATCGTGATGACACGGTGGAGTAAACGGGATCTGACGGGTCAGGTGGTCAAATCGGCCATGCAAAGGGATGGGGAAGAGTGGGAAATCATCGAATTTCCCGCAATTATGCCCTCTGGGGCCGCATTATGGCCTGAATTTTGGTCATTAGACGAATTAAGTGTCCTTAGAAACGAATTACCACACCCTAAATGGATGGCACAGTACCAGCAAGACCCGACTTCGGAAGCTAGTGCTATTGTTAAACGGGATTGGTGGCAATGTTGGGAAGAAGAGAACCCGCCTCCGTGTGATTTTGTCCTGATGTCGTGGGATACGGCGTTTGAAAAAAATAATAGGGCGGATTACAGTGCCTGTACTGTGTGGGGAGTCTTTTATCAGGCTGGCGCACCTGCGGTTGAACTAGAAAGTGAAACTGAAGAGCAACGGGTTAAATTACAACAGGGGTTGCCACAGGCAAACATCATTTTACTAAATGCGTACCGTGATCGGCTGGAGTTCCCTGAACTAAAACGGACGGTCATGGAAGAATACAAACAATGGGAGCCGGATAGCATCATTATCGAGAAAAAAGCGAGTGGTGCGCCATTGATTTATGAACTACGGTCTATGGGTATTCCGGTACAGGAGTTTACGCCCACTAAAGGTAACGATAAAATCAGTCGGCTAAATGCCGTGTCGGATATTTTTGCATCAGGGAAGGTGTGGTATCCGCCAACCAGATGGGCGGAAGAAGTGATAGAGGAGATCGCAAGTTTCCCTGCGGGAGAACACGATGATTATGTGGATTCCACTTCGATGGCGTTAATGCGTTTCCGAAAAGGGGGGTATATCCGTACAGCAATGGATGAACCTGATGATTATTACGATACAAAAGAGTATCGTGCGTACAGACAATACAGCAATAAAGCATCTTACTACTGAGGTAGGCAGTTATGGCAAATGAAAATATGCCCGAATTAGAGATCGTACTTCCTGATGGAAGACCTGTTTCTGAATTTGAAGAAACCGAGGAAGACTTGGGGACGGTTGTAGAATTTGATGCGTCACCGGAAGGTGCGCTAACCACTGTTATCGAGATAGAAATATCTGAAAAAGAAAATCCATTTTATGAAAACCTCGCAGAAGATATGGATGAAGATTTGTTGACTGAAATGGCTTCAGGTCTGATGGAGGATTTTGAGGGGGATTTAAGTGCGCGGAAGGATTGGCTTGAAACGTATGCAGATGGTATGGAGTTACTGGGTCTTAAAATAGAAGACCGGACTGAGCCGTGGTCAGGTGCGTGTGGTGTATACCATCCATTGCTGTCTGAAGCGTTAGTAAAGTTTCAATCAGAAACCGTTATGGAAACTTTACCTGCGGGTGGCCCTGTTAAAACAAAAATTATTGGGAAAGAAACAAAAGAGAATAAGGCAGCGGCAGTTAATGTTGCAGCCAATATGAATTATTACGTTCAGGAAAAAATGCCTGAGTACCGTGCTGAACATGAACGGATGTTGTGGGGCTTGGGCCTTGCAGGTAATGCGTTTAAAAAAGTGTATTATGATCCGGCTACGTGCCGTCCTGCGTCTATCTATGTTCCCGCAGAAGATATGGTTGTGCCTTATGGCGCAAGTAGTCTGGATGATGCGGAGCGTGTTACGCACGTTATGCGGAAAACTGAAAATGAGGTGCGTAAATTACAGGTGTCCGGTTTCTACAGGGATGTGGAATTAGATAGTCCTGAAGGGGGTTATCTGGATGACGTTGAAAAGAAGATAGCGGAGAATATGGGGTTTAGTGCATCTGCTGATGACCGTTATAAAATTCTTGAGTTTCATGTAGACCTTGATATATCAGGGTACGAAGACAAGGATGAGAAAGGTAAAGTTACAGGTATAGCGTTACCCTATATTATAACGATGGAACGAGGTTCTGGTACGGTTTTAGCGGTTAGGCGTAATTGGTTAGAGGATGATAAGAAGAAACTTAAACGTCAGCATTTTGTCCATTATCCTTATATACCCGGATTTGGTTTTTATGCTTTTGGCTTAGTCCATCTATTAGGTTCGTTTGCTAAATCCGGTACATCTTTAATTAGACAGTTGGTGGATGCAGGAACACTTAGTAACTTGCCCGGAGGTTTTAAAACCAAAGGTATGCGAGTGAAAGGTGATGACACACCAATACAACCCGCAGAGTTTCGTGATGTGGACATACCAAGTGGTTCACTAAAAGAAAACATCATGCCTCTACCTTATAAAGAACCGAGTCAGGTTTTGTTTACCTTGATGTCGAGTATTGTTGAAGAAGGTAGGCGATTTGCATCTATTGCTGATTTAAAGATTAGTGATATGTCTTCACAGTCTCCTGTAGGCACAACACTTGCCATACTTGAACGCTCGTTGAAAGTAATGTCATCAGTACAGGCAAGAGTTTATGCGGCAATGAAACAGGAGTTTCAGTTGCTTGCAAAAATTATCAGGGATGACACACCTAGTTCGTATGCATATGAACCTAGTGAAGGTAAACCACAGGCGAAACGTGCTGACTATGACATGGTTGAGGTGATTCCTGTTGCGAATCCTAATTCGTCAACGATGGCACAGAAGGTTGTCCAGTATCAGACAGTAATGCAACTCGCTGCGAGTGCGCCACAGATTTACGATATGCCTGAGTTGCATAAACAGATGTTGGAAACAATAGGTATAGATAACGTAGATAAATTGATTCCTTCTGAAGAAGAACAGAAACCAACTGATCCTGTTTCTGAGAATATGGATATCATTACAGGTAAACCTGTGAAAGCATTTATCTATCAGGATCACGAAGCGCATATCAAAGTTCACATGAACGCGGCACAAGATCCATATATTCAGCAAATGATGGCGCAAAATCCTAATGCACAAGCAGTTGCTGCGGCAGGACAAGCTCATGTTGCCGAACACGTAGCTTTCTTATATAGGTCTAAGTTGGAAGAGCAGTTGGGTGTACCACTACCACCACCAGAGGAACCATTGCCGGAAGATATAGAAGTTCAACTATCTCGTCTGGTAGCGGATGCGTCACAGCAGCTACTACAGCAGAATCAGGCGATGGCAGCGCAGGAAGAAGCACAGCAACAGGCTCAAGATCCGATTGTTCAGATGCAACAGCAGGAATTGCAGCTTAAACAGGGCGAACTCCAACGTAAAGCTACTAAAGACCAGACAGATGCCCAAATTAAACAGGCACAGTTACAGTTGGATGCAGCCCGTATCCAATCACAGGAAAAGCAAACTACTGTGAAAGTGTTGGCTGATGCAGCCAAAGAAGACGAGATACTAAAAGTTAAACAGGCCATCGAGGGGGCTAAATTAGGAATAGGGTTGCATCAAAATACATCAAATGACTTAAATAATAACCAACCACCAATAGAAGAGGAATAGATGGACGTATACCGATTGGTAATTGATGAGATTGATACTAAACATAATATTTTACTTCAAAAGCTAAGTAGTGGTAGTATTCAAAGCTATTCAGAATACAAATATGTATGTGGAATAGTGAATGGATTGCTTTCTATGAAAGAATACTTAAAAGATTTAGAAGAAAGGTTTGAAGAAAATGAATGATGTAGCAGAAACAGTTGATCAGACTGTAGCGGATTTTGGGGAAAAAAAGGCAACACAACTACCTAAACCGCAGGGATACCATATTTTATGTGCTATTCCTGAAATAGAGGATAAATTTGACAGTGGGCTTTTAAAAGCCAGTGAAACCCAGAAAAACGAGGAAATTCTGGCAACTGTGCTATTTGTAGTGGAATTAGGGCCGGATTGTTACCAAGATACAGGCAAATTCCCTACTGGGCCGTGGTGTGAAAAGGGTGATTTTGTACTTGTAAGACCGCATACAGGTACACGAATACACATACATGGGAAGGCTTTTCGAATTATTAATGATGATTCTGTAGAAGCAGTAGTAGAAGACCCCAGAGGGATTCAGAGACAATAATTTCTTTTAAAATCAAGAGGATACAGAGATGCCACAAACCGCATTAGAAGATACAGAAGTTAACGAAACTGTGATTGGTGCGCCGCAACAAGAACAAAAAGTAGAAGTTCAAGAAGACCAAGAATTTGAAATTGAGGTTGTAGATGATACGCCCGAAGAAGACCAAGGGCGTGAGGCGATGCCCGAAGAAATTGTTGATAACCTTGAAAAAGATGAATTGGATGAGTATTCCAAGGAAAAGGGCAAGCAGTTAAAGAAGGTATGGAATGATGAGCGGCGAGCAAAAGAGGCCGCTCTTCGGGAACGAGATCATGCTGCTAAGTTGGTAAAACAAGCTATGGAAGAAAATAGGTTGTTAAAACAACATCTTACTCAGGGGGAACAGGCTTTAATAGATAATTCTAAGAGTAGTGCGGAGCATGAGCTACAATTAGCAAAGAAACTGTATAAAGATGCTTACGATGCTGGAGATGCGGATTTAGTAGCAGATGCTACTGAAAAACTGACATCTGCTAGAATGAACCTTACAAATGCGGAAGCCTATGTTCCCCAATATTCAGAAGAGGCTTTACAAGCACAAGAAGATAGTGTAAATAGAGAGTCAGAACAGGTAATTCCAAACCAACAAGCGCCGCAAGCAGATGCAAAAGCGCTAGCGTGGCAAGAACGCAATAAAGAGTGGTGGGGAGTTGACCGTGCGATGACAAGTTTGGCGTTTGGCACACATGAGCATTTAGTATCTCAAGGTGTTGACCCGACATCAGACGAGTATTATAAAAGCATCGACACAGAGATGCGTACAAGATTTCCTGAAAAGTTTGAGCAGGAAGCAGAAGAAACACCTTCTACAAACGGAAGTGGAGAACAGGCACAAAAAACTGTAGTTTCTCCTGCAAAACGTAGCACTAACTCTAAACGGGTAGTGCTTACGAATTCGGAAGTTAGGCTGGCACAACGGCTAGGGCTTTCCCCCGAACAATATGTTCGTGAAAAAATGAAACTGGAGGCATAGCATGGACGAAGTTAAGACAGCAGGACGATCTCGTAACACAAGAGCAAATGCTTCGCGTGAAACGGAAACTCGTCCGAAACAATGGACTCCCCCTGAATTGTTACCTGAAATTAACAAGGAAGAAGGGAAATCCTATCGTTTTGTCCGTGTGAGTTCTATGGGTCAAACTGATCCACAGAATGTATCCGCAAAGTTTCGTGAAGGGTGGGAACCTGTAAAAGCATCAGAACATCCTGAAGCATTTACAATGCCTGATCCAAACAGTCAATTTAAGGATTCAATAGAGATAGGTGGGCTGCTTCTCTGCAAAACTGACGAAGAGCTTACTCAACAGAGAGATGAGTACATTGCTAGACGAACCCAGCAAAGTACAGAGTCTGTCGATAATAACTATATGCGTGAAGATGACCCCCGTATGCCATTATTCAAAAATAAGTCTACGAAAGTAACTTTTGGTAGTGGTAACGGAGGATAAAGCGCATAGAGATTAACTTTCTGTTAAGTGAGGAATTTAAACTATGGCTTCTACTGCGACTCCTTATGGGTTTCGTCCCATAAATCTCATTGGTGGTCAACCTTATGCAGGTTCCACGAGACAAATAAAGATCGCATCCGCATACGGCACTAACATATTTACTGGTAGTGTTGTCTCAATAGTGGCTGCTGGAACAATAGAAATTGTTACTACTATAGGTAGTAATGCTTCACAGTTTCCTGCTGGAACTATTGGTGTATTTGTAGGATGCTCCTACACTGATCCGGGTACGTCCCAAAAAACCTTCAGGCAATACTGGCCTACTGGCACAGTAGCTTCTGATGCTGTTGGATATGTCGTTGACGATCCAGATGCGCTTTACCAAGTGCAAGCAGATGCTACTATGGCGCAAGCTACATTAGGGGCTAACGCTCCATTAGCTGCGGTGCAGTCAACCAGTACAGGATCAACAACTACAGGTAATTCTACAACGGCTTTAGATGCAACAGTCGCTACGACTACAGGAATTGCTTTCAGGGTTGTTGATTTTGTTAATTCGCCCGAATCATCCGTAGGTGACAGTTTTACTGACGTTATTGTCAAGTTTAACGCTTCTGCTGGTGGACATTCATATACTAACCCAGTCGGAATATAGGAGACTAGATAATGGCTATAAGTAGAGCGCAATTATTAAAAGAACTCCTTCCGGGTCTTAATGCTCTTTTTGGACTTGAGTATAATCGCTACGGTGAGGAACACAAAGAAATCTTCGAGCAGGAAACTTCTGAACGTGCGTTTGAAGAGGAAGCAAAGCTGTCTGGTTTTGGAGCCGCTCCGGTGAAGAACGAAGGATCAGCAATTTCCTATGACAATGCACAGGAAGCGTGGGCTGCAAGATACAACCACGAAACCATTGCGATGGGATTTTCGATCACTGAAGAAGCAATGGAGGATAACCTCTATGATTCTTTATCTGCTCGGTATACCAAAGCATTGGCTAGGGCGATGGCCTACACCAAACAAGTAAAAGGAGCGAACATATTAAACAATGCGTTTGATTCTGATTATACTTATGGTGATGGGGTTGTACTCTGTAGTACCTCTCATCCTCTTGTATCTGGTGGGACTAACTCCAATCGTCCTTCAACTGCCTCCGACTTAAATGAAACTTCTTTGGAAGCGGCGGTTATCCAGATTTCTAATTGGACGGATGAGCGCGGGTTGTTAATCGCAGCTAAACCTCAAAAACTGGTTATCCCTGCTGATTTGCAGTTTGTTGCAACTCGGTTGTTGAAATCAGAGAACAGGGTTGGTACTGCGGATAATGATATCAATGCGGCTAGGTCTATGGGCGTTATTCCACAGGGTTACTCTGTGAATAACTTCCTAACGGATACTAATGCTTGGTTTATTACCACAGACATTCCAAATGGTCTAAAACATTTTGTTCGTACTCCGATGAGTACCAGCATGGATGGAGACTTTGATACCGGAAATGCACGATATAAAGCTCGTGAAAGGTATTCATTTGGTGTATCCGACCCATTAGGAGTATTCGGTAGCCCCGGATCATCCTAATAGAAATATAGTAAGGGGGTACTTAGTACCCCTCTTGCTTTAATCTGGGAAAAATTTAGCCCTAGCGACTGTCCCAGCAGACGCTTACCAAGACTCTAGGGCGAAACCTTTGGTAAGGAGGTAATTCCGATGGGAACTACTCGATTTGGCGGGCCGATAATGTACAGTGGGTCAGGTAGTGATTCACTTGGTTATGGAACTTTTTTCAAAAATTTACCTATTCAAGCAAACCCTGATTATGTAATCAAATGGGATGATTTTGCGGGTATAGACATTGATGATACGGATGATTGGACTAAATCTGTCCTGAATTCCGGTACGCTAACCCTTTTAGCAGACCATGTAGGTGGTTGGGCTAAATCTCTTGGCGATGGATCTACCGATAACTCTGGTGGCGCTATTCAGGGTAATGAAATTTTCATGGCAGAAGCCAGTAAGAAAATTTTCTTTGAAGCAACTGTAGCAGTAGCTGATGCTGATGACATGGATATGTTTGTTGGTTTGGCTGAGAACGGTACGTTTGCCACAGGTGTCCCTTTTGCAGCAGCTAACCAGATTGGATTTTTGTTGGTAGAAGGCGCAGCCGATATTTACGCAAACTGTGACAGTGGTGGAACTGAAACTAAAACTGACACAGGTGTAGATTTTGCTGATGGTGCTGAAAGTGGTTCGGCTATTACTAATACGCGAAGACTTGGTTTTGTAGTTACAGGAACAGGAACGGTTGAATTTTATGTTGATCGTGTCAAGAAAGTAACTACGACTGCCAATATACCTACTTCTGCTTTAACTCCGTGGTTTTGTGCAATATCTGGAACAACGACTGCTGATGCAGCGTGGTGTGATTACATTATGGTAGCAGCGCAACGAACTACAGACGGTATGACTGAATATGATGAATTACCGTAGGGAGTAACGTATGGCTACGAGTAAAGCAAAACCTAAAGCTACTACTAAGAAGAGCGGTTCTTCTGCGCCTAAAATAGAAGATAGGTACAAGAAAGAATTGCCTCCTATAGGCAGCGCCAAATATAAGTCTTATGTTTTACAAGGGCTTATTAAAGCAAAATAGGGAGGTAGATTATGGCAGCGTCAGACGTAAAGGCGGTATTTATTACTGCTGACACACAAGCCTTAGACGCAGATGGAATATCAGTTGCGGCGGCGGTTGGAGATGATGCGGCACTTGTAATAGGTGGGGCGTTAGCTTCTGGCGGCGCTTGCGCTTTTGATGCAGGTAGAATAGTTACTATTCTTTCTGCTGGTGATGATTCTGGTATATCGTTTACTGTAACTGGAACCGATGTAAATGGGGATGCCCAAACAGAATCTATTACAGGCGCAAATGCAGGAACAGCTACTGGGGCTAAATACTTTAAAACAGTATCCGGTATCTCAGCAGTTGGCGATCCAGCAGGTAATGTTTCCGCAGGAGTAAACGCTTCAGCAGGGGATGTTATTTTTGCAGGGCGTTCTCGTCTTAAAGGCGTGTTTACTGTTAACTCAGCAACAGCAGGAACCCTTAGTTTTACAACTACTTCCCCAGCAGGGTCATCATTTATGAAACTTGGTACGGTTGCTTCAGCTACAGTATCAAGAGATGTGACTGTGCCTGATGAAGGTGTAGTGTTTAGTGATGGTGTATATATTCAATACACGGTTGCTACTTTTACAAACATGACTGCGTTTCATGCGTAGGAGTTAGATAATGGCTGGATATAATTTAGATACAAGTGGGAGAAGTCCTGCTGAACGTAGAAGGTTAGAAGAAAAACGTCGAAGAGCTAGAAAAACAAACGGAGGAACAAAAACAGAAAGAGTAACAACAGAAGAAGTAACACCAAAGAAAAAAGTAAAGAAAGATACCACTCCTAAGAGAAGCAAGTTTGGCGTTGGGTCTAATAAGATAATCATGCGCAACGGTAAACGCATGGCTAATGTTACTAAAGACCAACTTGACAATACTGGTATGACCCAAAGAGAGTATATGGAGGCTTGGAAGGCTGATCCAACTGGTAAACGTCCAACTGGTAAACGACCTACTGTTAATACAGGTAGTAAGTCTAGGGTAGATAGAGGTAGCCAAAGAAATACACGGAAATTGTTATCCGCCGAGGAAAGAAAGCAAAGAGATGCTAATAGGAATAAGACTACGACTACGACACCAAGAAATCAGAGTGCTAGCGGTAACCTTCGTGCAGCACAGAGAGCGAGTCTTAAGAAGAAAGAAAAAGAGGCTATGGAAAAGCGGATGGCTGGCCAACCTGTATTAGCTGGTAAAGTAGATAGGACATCAAGAAACCAGAGTGCTAGCGGTAACCTTCGTGCAGCGCAGAGAGCGAGTCTTAGGGCTAAAGAAGACGCTGCTATGAGAAAGCGGATGGCTAACCAACGTGTAATGGCTGGTGAAGTAGATAGAACACCAAGAAATCAGAGTGCTAGCGGTAACCTTCGTGCAGCGCAGAGAGCGAGTCTTAGGGCTAAAGAAGACGCTGCTATGAGAAAGCGGATGGCTGGCCAACCTGTAATGGGTGGAAGTGTTTCACGAGGCCCAAGGTCAGGCGATACATCTACTCAACCTGTAATGGGCGGTAAAGTAGATAGGACACCAAAAAGAAAACCAAAGACAGAAACATCTCTTGTAGATAGGCTTAAAAGAACAGCGAAACAAGCTACAAGTGCGTTAAGCAAACGCGCCCAGACGTTAGCAGACGAAAGAGAAGCCAGAAGAAAAGAGTTAGCAGAGGGTAGAAAATCTATAGCTGGTGTAGGATTGCGCGGTGGCGGAATGGTCAAAAAGACGGGTATGAAGAAAGGTGGAATGGTCAAAAAGACGGGTATGCGTGGTGGTGGAATGGTCAAAAAGACGGGTATGAAGAAAGGTGGGCTTGTTAAAGCAAGGGGTGCAGGGAAAGCGCAACGTGGTGTACGTCCAGCTAAAATGCGATAGCATAAGGATGAATTATGGCTACTTCATCAACAGCGACCTTCAATCTCGATTTAAATGAGGTTGTAGAGGAGGCATTTGAACGAGCAGGATCTGAACTACGATCTGGGTATGATCTAAAAACAGCTAGACGCTCGTTAAACCTACTGTTTGCAGAATGGGCAAATCGTGGGATTAATCTGTGGACAGTAGAAGAAGGTACACAGACGTTAACTTCTGGTACAGCTACGTATAATCTTGCTGTTGATACGGTTGATTTAATGGAACACGTTATCCGTACAGGATCAGGTACAACACAATCTGATCTGGCCTTATCTAGGGTAACTGTATCAAGCTATTCGGCAATTCCTAATAAGACTACAACAGGTAGACCTACCCAGATATACATAGACCGTAAAAGCGGGGCTACAGAGTCGGGAGGGGTGCAGTATCCTACTGTGACTCTATGGCCTGTGCCAGATAGCGCAGACACCTACACATTAGTTTATTGGCGGTTAGCTAGAATATTAGATGCAGGTGATGGGTTTAATACAATGGATATACCGTTCAGGTTTCTTCCAGCGATGGTAGCGGGTTTAGCTTACCATTTGTCAATGAAGATACCGGGATCGGAGCAACGGGTTCCTGTTCTTAAGCAAATGTATGATGAGGCTTGGTTACTTGCTTCTGATGAAGACAGGGATAAGTCCTCCCTATTAATCACACCACAAATATATTATGTGAATTAATATGGCTCAGAAATTTGCATCAGCCAAACACGCCATTGCAGATTGTGATCGTTGCGGGTTCCAATACAAATTAAAGCGACTCAAAGAGATTTATATTAGAGCGCATAAAACTAATATCTTAGTATGCCCTACTTGTTGGGAACCGGATCAACCTCAAAATTTTGTGGGGTTATATCCAGTTAATGACCCACAAGCAATTAGGAACCCAAGACCCGATAATTCTTATGAACAAACTGCTAATAGTGTTGGTAGCAGGGTGTTTCAATGGGGTTGGTATCCAGTAGGATTTAATGATAATGATGGGTTAACACCCAATGATCTAAAAGCAACCGGAGAAATCGGGTCAGTTACGGTCACTATTTCATAGGAGTAAACAATGAAAAAACCTAAAGTAGACACAAATCAACCTAAACCTGTACCTGTACCAAATATGTGTGGGTATCCCAATAACATACCTAATACACAAACACAGCAGATGAAAGGTAAAGGTGCTGCAACCAAAGGTACGGGATTTAGTAAAAATTCAGATTAATTAATATGAATTATTCAAGTTTAAAAACAGCTATTCAGTCTTATGTAGAGAATGAGTTTAGTTCAACTGATATTGATGTGTTTATCACACAAGCAGAACAACGCATCTATAATACAGTTCAGATAGCTTATTTGCGTAAGAATGTCACAGGCTCTTTAACTACAGATAACCAATATTTGACATTACCTGCTGATTGGCTGGATACGTTTTCATTGGCAGTATTGGATGGTAGTAGCAATTACAGCTATCTACTTAATAAAGATGTCAATTTTATACGGGAGGCTTATCCTGCGGCAGGGGCTAATAAAGGGCTTCCGCAGTATTATGCGCTTTTTGATGACACAACTCTAATATTGGGGCCAACACCAGACTCCGGTTATACGATGGAGCTTCATTATTACTATTATCCAGAATCCATCACTACTGTATCCAGTGGAACAACATGGATTGGGGATAACTATAGTTCTGTGCTTTTGTATGGGGGTATTCTTGAAGCCTATACGTTTATGAAAGGTGAACCAGACGTAATGGCTGAGTATCAAAAACGGTATGATACTGCATTAATTACACTAAAAGAGTTGGCTGAATATAAGAATCGTAATGATACTTATAGAGCAGGGCAAGGGAGAAGGGCTGTTGTTTAGTGTAAATATAGAATCAAATGTTGGAAGCCCTACTGTTGTTACAACAACTGATAGAGGTATGAACGCTGAAGAATGGGCAGAATTAGCCGTTAAACGTATTGTTTCTATTTCTGCGGATACACCGATGCCATTACGTGAACAAGCAGTTGCATATAGAGCGCAGATAAAAGCATTGTTAATAGATTACTTTCATAAAGTAGCTCAAAGTGAACGGGCAACCATAAAAGTAATCTTGGAAAAACAAGGGCATCTGGACATAGCTAAAAACATAGAGGATATATAGATGGCAATATCGACAGCAATGTGTACTAGTTTTAAGCAAGAGCTTATGGAAGCGGTACATAACTTTAAGAACTCTGGAGGCAATACCTTTAATGCAGCTTTGTACACATCAAGTGCTAGTTTAGGTGCTTCTACTACAGCATATACTACAAGTAATGAAGTATCTGGAACGGGCTACACGGCTAAAGGAAATTCTCTAACCCGTGTGGATCCTTCAACCAGTGGCACTACGGCACTAACCGATTTTGCAGATACCACCTGGTCTTCTAGCACCATCACCGCCAGGGGAGCGATGATTTTTAACGATTCTGCCAGTGGAGACCCTTCTGTAGTTATACTGGATTTTGGTGCTGACAAGACATCTACTGCGGGTGACTTTACGATTGCGTTCCCTGCCGCAGACGCTAGTAATGCGATTATAAGGATTGCCTAACCACAATGGCGCTAGTTGTAAAAGATCGCGTTAAGGAAACCTCTACCACTTCTGGTACAGGTACGCTTACTTTAGCTGGAGCAGCGTCTGGATTTCAGGCATTTTCTGCAATAGGCGATGGAAATACTACTTATTACGCCGTTATTGACGGTACAAACTGGGAAGTAGGGCTAGGAACTTATACGTCAAGTGGGACAACACTAGCCCGGACAACTGTACTGGCTTCTACTAACTCTAATAATGCGGTAAATTTTTCTTCAGACAGTAAAGATGTCTTTGTAGTATATCCGGCTAGTAAGTCAATTTATGGTGATGCGGAAGGTAATGTCACTATAAAAGCCACAGAAACAGGGGATGACAAACCTGCGGTTCTGTTACTTCAAACAGGTGAGACAGATATTGCAGCGGATGACGCACTAGGGAAGGTGCAGTTTCAAGCTCCAGATGAAGCGGCGGGAACAGATGCAATTCTAGTGGCGGCAGAAATTGCGGCAGTTTCAGAAGGTGATTTTAGCTCAAGTAGCAATGCCACTAAATTGTCATTTAAAACAGGGGCTTCTGAGGCAGCTTCTGAAAAAATGTCTTTGTCCTCTGGAGGGAATCTAACACTCCCTACTGACGGTGCTGTAGTGGGTTTTGGTGCAAATAGTGATGTCACTTTAACTCATGTGCATGACACAGGTCTTTTGTTAAATAGCACGATGCAACTTCAGTTTAATGACGCATCCCAAAATATCACAGCACCAAACGCTACTACTTTAGATATAAACGCAACCGACGAAGTAGAAATCAATGCAACCACGATAGATTTGAATGGGTCTGTTGACCTTAATACAGTCAGTGCCGTAGCTACCTATAAAACAGGTGAAAACTTTTTTAACGGGCGCACCATTGGTGGAGCATATTATGAAACCGCCGGACGAGGTTTTTACACATACTACGATGCAAATGATTACACACGAGTTCTTACTTACAACGTTAGTGGCGGCTCACCTGTATGGCAGTCGCGTTCTGGTGGCGGGACAATTAAATCAGAGATAGAGTCTAACGGAGACTATCAATCCGCGACCAATTCATATGGTTCGACATCCGACTCACGACTTAAAGAACACATTGTCGATAGCGGCAGTCAGTGGAACGATATTAAAGCGATGCGTGTTCGTAAGTATTCTTTTATTGCGGACAAGACTTCTGGCCCGACTCAAATAGGTGTCATTGCCCAAGAACTTGAAGCATCCGGCATGAGTGGTTTGGTTAAGACAAAACCGTATATGAATCCTCCTGCTGACGGAGATGGCCCAGATGAGCCAGTATTGGATTCGGATGGTAATGCCACTAATTATAAAACAGTTAAGTACAGCGTATTACACATGAAGGCTCTGAAGGCATTACAAGAAGCGATGGCTAAAATAGAGTCGCTTGAGTCTGAGATGACTGCTCTAAAAGCAAGAGTCGCAACACTAGAGGCTTCGTAGAGGATGTTCACACTACAGACATTTTCCGAAGCACCTTTTTCCGCAGAAGCTGTTGTATCAGTATCGGTAACGGTCAGCGTCACGGGCGTGGCTGGAACAGGTGGTGTAGGAACCGTAACCGCGACAGGTGGCACAGGTGTGTCAGTCAGCGTCACGGGCGTAGCCGGAACAGGTGGTGTTGGAACTGTCACTGCTACAGGCGGCGCCTCCGTCACTCCTACGGGAGTCGCTGGAACAGGCGGTGTAGGAACCGTAACCGCGACAGGCGATTCTAATGTTACTGTTACAGGCGTAGCCGGAACAGGTGGTGTAGGAACCGTAACCGCCACGGGTGGAACAGGAATTACGGTATCCATTACAGGCGTAGCCGGAACAGGTGGTGTTGGAACTGTCACTGCCACGGGAGGAGCCTCCGTCACTCCTACGGGAGTTGCTGGCACAGGAGGTGTAGGAACCGTAACCGCGACAGGGGACTCTAATGTTACTGTTACGGGAGTTGCTGGCACAGGAGGTGTAGGAACCGTAACCGCCACGGGAGGAGCCTCCGTCACTCCTACGGGAGTATCAGGCGAGGGAGAGGTGGGAACAGTCTCACTGAAACACTGGGGCGCGGTGGATGATTCCCAAACACCAGATTGGGCG
>VTLG01007489.1_pt1 | contig 61335 bp, 97 predicted proteins | sample 4694571 | NCBI WGS metagenome assembly VTLG01 (sample SAMN12604809, study PRJNA352737) | marine metagenome | biome: ENVO:00000447; feature: ENVO:00000209|ENVO:00000569|ENVO:01000036; material: ENVO:00002151; isolation source: viral sequences binned using virsorter ...
ATACTCAATAATTCATTCCATCTTTCTGGTGTTGTATCGTCATCTAGTTCTTCTCCGTTTGGTAATCTCATACACCATATCCACCCATGTTGCACAAGTGGAATGGCACAATGTATGTGAATCTTTATTGCACCACCATTTCTATTACTTCTAACGTATGGTTGTTCTGGTTGTATAGGTATTTCACATTCATTACATTTGTATTCAGTTCTAGCTGATGAACTAACTATACTTATACTAGTCATCTTTATCTCTCTCACATTTATGACATAATCCGTTAGGTAATAGTTCTTCTAAGCTAAAGCCTACTACATTACATCTTTCACATTTCATATTTATTTCTCCTTATCTATTCCTAACTCGTCTTTATATATTTTAGATAACCATCTTGGTAATTGTTGCCATATCACAGAATCCCATGTTATTGGGTGTAGTAATGTTAATACTTTAGACATACAATCTAGTGTCTTACTATCTATCTCTATATCTCCTACTTCTTCAGTAGATATAACTCGTGGACTATTTTTCTTTTTAATTACTGTGCATAAATTATTCCATTTCTTTTTCTTTCTCATTCGATCTAATACATATGTATTAGCATGACCATCTACTTTGAATACGTTATCTACAATGAACTCATTATCTTTAGTTCTTGTAACTCTATTCTCATACAAAGGATTTTCTTTAATGAAGTTATCTATTAACTGTGCTTTATGTAATACATAGTAGTTTCTTTTGAATACATCAATGAACTGTTCTTTATCCCCATCTAATATTGCTTTGCATATATCATTAGAGTTTCTTAATTGTAGTAATTCATTCTTGTAATAGCAATTAAATATCCTTTCATCATAAGTTTCTTCAACTCTTGCTTCTTTATCCCATGCAAATAATATTCTGTTTGATTCGTACTGACCATACTTTACTGTGTTGTATGGATCATTAGGTCTATGTATATACTCATCTCTTTTGTTTCTGATTATAATATGGTTTGGTCTTTCAGATATTATCATTGTCATTTCTTCATCTCCTGAATGTGTGCCTTTACTAATTCTCTCATTGTATCTTGGTTGTCATCACTTGCCCATGTGATTGCTTCCTTTACTATCTCGTATAGCTTTGGGTATTGTTCTACTATCTCTCGTCTTATCCTAAGTAGTCCAGCAGTTTTCTCCAATGTATCTCCATTCATGTGTGATATGCCAAGCTGATGTGCTAGTGCTTCCCTTACATAACTAGATCCATCAGTACTAAAAGTCCACCTATTATTACTATCACTTTTATCACGATAATACCATGTTATCAAATCTTTAAATCTGTTTACATCTTTCATCTTCTTGTTCGTGGGAGATATAAAGTAGTAATTCTTTGGATCAAGTCCTAGCTCTTCCAATGTGAATCCCTCTAACTCTTTGCCTTTGTTTTTGAAATCACAATACACTATCTGTCTATCATTAGGTATATCCTTTAGTAGTTTCTTTGTTGTATTAACTTCAAACTCGGTGTCGCCTATCTCTTTGAGAAGTTGAACATCTGATTTTAATTTAGAACTAAATCCTTTTCTTTCTTTAACTATACAGAACACAGTTCTATCAATATTATCCAATGCATTTGCCCATCTATTACTACTAACCTTTACTAAATTCTTGGTTGTATCAGATGTATTGGTAAATGCCTTACTTTCAACAGCAGTATTTATTTCTGATAACATAAATGATTTATGTTTCTTCCAATAGTTAGGTTTGAAGTATCCTTTAGAATTATATCCACCCCATACTCTACATGATCTATCAGCTACTTCTCCTTTCTTTCTGTTAGAATTAATACCTCTTAATTTGTGGCTTCTTGCATAAGTTTCTCCTATCGTAATACCAAGTTGTGTCAATACATGGATTCTATTAGCTCTTTCAGTATGATCATCACTAGTTGGTAGTCTAAAGTATATTCTATTATCTCCAAACACACCATCTAACTTCGCCATCATATCTCTACGTAAACTACCTAATGCTATTATCTCCCATTGTTTACCCTTAGCTTTGTATTCATTCTTCTTCGTTATCATATCATTGAGGCTTGACCAATGTTTATCAGCAGTTGTATAGTGTGTGTTCAATGTATTAACTATTGATTCAGTAGTTTGATCATCAACAAAATCATTTACCATGGACCACATACTACTTGTGTATGGTATCTTGTCCTTTCTTGATTTATAATCTGGTATGTCTTCCAACTTTAGATATTGAAATTTATTATGTAATTCTGCTATGATCTCTTTGTATATTGTTTGCATAGCTCCCTTTACCATTCTATCTCTATCTGCTGTTGGTTTATACTTGCGTTCATTCTTTATATCTAATACCCAACCACTAAATCCTCTATCAATCATATTTCTATCTTGGTCATAACCACTATCTTCTTCGATTGGTGTGCCTATCAATGTGATCTTGTTGTCTAAGTCATTCATATTATATGAGTATGTGTTTCCCCAATTTGTTTTCTCAATACCAATTACACCAAAGAACTCATAGTCATCTCCAATAACTTCTACTTTCTTGGTATAAACTAACTCTTTATTATTTCTACTATCAGTTTCAGATTCAAATTCCTCCATGAGATAATCCATTGGCGTATCATATTGTTGGCATTGCGTTGTTCCACTATTAAATTCATTTGTATCTTCAGTAAGATGAATGTATGTTGGTATCTTGGAATACCTAGATAGTTTATGTATGTGTGATATCATATCATCAATATCAATACGTTCTTGTGTTCGTGGGTTAATGTCATAGAACGTTCCACTAATCTTTGTACCAAACTTCTTCATCTTTGGATTAGGTAATGGATCAAACTTCTTTCCATTTTCTGCCATGAATGAGTAGTTCTCATCACTTTCTCTTGCGTATGTATCTACTTTAATTGATTCAGATAGTGTTGTATAACTAGCAAATCCCATACCCATCTGTCCTATCTCATCACTCTTGTTATTAGATGTAATACCCATAACAGTTAATGATTTATTAAACACATCAGTTGTAATACCTAATGAATCTCGGCCCTCAATGATAAACATTCTTTCATTTGGATCGATTGTTATATGTATTTCAGGATCGCCCAATGCCATACATGATCTACAAGCTCGTGCCTCATTATTATATAATTCACGAAGCCCAGATTTATAGCCTGAATATATACCATCAGCAAATCTATCAATAGCTACATCAATATCAATACTTGTCTTGATTGTTTTACTCTTACCTAGTATTCTGGTTAGTGGAGAATCAATGATCTCATCTTTAGGTATCGTGAGATCAAATGGTTTCTTCACATCTGGTTTGTAATATTTTGTCATTTTATTCTACCTCTTTATTAAAAAAATTGTGGGGGGGTAATAATTACCCACCAGCTACTGCTGATATACCCCAGAGTTCTTCTTGTGTTCTACTATCACGAACAAAGGTTGTTCCACTTGGAACATTAACTACTGCTTTGCTCATACCTTTGTAGGGAACAAGGAAACTCTTAATACCACTATTAGGGTACTGAATATACAATCCTAGAAGATTGCCGTCAGTTATCCTCTTTACGTTGTGTTGTGAAAGGGTTTCTCCCTTATCATTTAAACACTCCGTCAATGGTATCATTTCCTCTACTTGTGGTATGTCCTTTTCATATGTTAGAACTGTTCCGTTCTCCACATGACCTTGACTAACACAAGTGTCTTGATTATTTGTCATGACTATAAATTCTCCTTCCAACCTTTTTTTGTTTCTTCATCAGTTAATAGTTTGTACTTCAACTGTTTGATTGCTTCGATATGTTTGCAAGTTGGTGGTGTGTTATCCTCATCATACTTGAATGATGGACATTCACACTCATACTTTGCTTGTTCCATATCATTTGTAAATTCTACAACATAATGCTTTGTCTTGTTAGCTTGTGATAGAGCTATCCAATGTTCAGATTCTGGTGTGATTGTATCTAAGAATACTTCTTTCTTTGATAGTATCTTGTCTATCCTAGACTGATTTATTTTGCTCATATCCCTAACACCACAGTTGATATACAAGTAACGCCTGCAAATACCCACAAACCAACACTTATCAATTTCAAATTCATCTATCTCATCTCCTCTTTCATATTATCAGCACTACGCATGGCACTAGCTTCTAACATCTGTTTAACAAACGTTGCCTTTAACACATTGATTGTTTGTATTATCTCTGGGAATGTTAATTTCCAATTATTGATTTGATCTCCTTCCATTATATTCTCATACATACTAACAAACAAATCTTTACGGCTTCTATCCATATCGTAGTCTACTAGGTATTCTCTAATCATATCATCTGTAGCTATGTTAGAATAGTCTATGTCTTTATGTTCTTTGTAGTTCAATCTCTATCATTCCTACTACATTCCATGTTATCTTGTGCTATCTCAGTTGATATCTCCTCTATCTGTTCTTGGAATCTATCAAGACACACAGCATAAAGATATTCTTCTGGTATCTCATTGATGAGCATATCATAGAATTTCTCTTGATTAATTGAGAACTTACCACCACATAGTAATGGAAACTTTTGCTCTAATGATTCGGCTAGGTTATGTTCTTTCCTATCTTCACAGCATTTATTGTCGGTCATTTTATTATCTATTGTAGACATTTTCTCACTCTCCATGTTGGTTTCTTTATCTCATACTTGTGTGTGTGCATATACATAGCAAGAAATGGGTTGATACCATTACCTCTCCATACCTTCTCTCCTCTACCATTAATCGTGGGAGTTGAGAACTCAACAAGTAATTTGTGTTGTCTTTCTAGTTTCTCTTGCTTCTCAATGTTATCAAATAATATGATACCATTATCTATACCATTTGTTCGTATCTTCTGAAGCCATTGTTTGTTTCTATTTAACTGTTCAAATCTACTGAATACATTACCAGCAGTAGATAGATATTTGTCAGCAATAGTCTTGTTAAATTTGGGTATATGATCGGAGTTTTTATGTGCTGGTTTGCCACAAATTCTACACTCTTTCACATGAATGATGTGCCTCAATTCATACACCTCATTGTCAAACCACAACTGTTAAAACAATCATCATGGTTAATGACATATAATTTTGATTCTGTTTTTTTGTTCATGCCCTTCCTATCGGGTTGGGTTTTATAAAAGGCTTTGGGTACTATATTATGCATGGGTGTCATATTCATGATAAAAATATACACCTCGTTAATACAGCTACATAGTTATTATCTATAAGATTACAAACATTATACATAATACTATTCTTATATACAGCGATTGATTGTTTTTTCATGACACAATTATCGGGTTGGGTTTTTTATAAACGTTTCCCTTCAATATTAGGCGTGGGAGTATGTATCAGTATATATCAATACATAATAAATAACATACATAACACGATAAATAACGTAATACACACATATCATATTGACCGATTAACTTATTGTTATATAACACACACGATTGATTAATAGGAATATACTATATACACCTGCGACCTACGTATATAAGCGTTGCCATATATTTAATCTGATACAAATACTATTAACCTTACTAGTGTCTATATAATAATAACACGCCCGCGAATATCGACGAATATAATATAACATATCTATTTACTAACTAATTAAGCTACTTATTCTTATGTTAAGTTTAACTTATATATCTTATTACTAACTAATTTAGCTACTTATTCTTCTATTTTAAGCTTAAGTATATATCTTATTAAGTGTACACTTATTTACCTGGCCTTAGATCTTAATTAAGGTGGGCCAAATATTAAGCCACCCTTTTTAAGCTTAAATAAGCTTAAGAGGCCCATTAGCTTAAGCTAACTTAAGAATTTATCCAAAATTTTTTCATAGCTGGGTTAAGCTATTCATATCGCACCTAACCCAGCTAAGCTAATCCAATTACTATCTTTCAACCAAGATAACAGTAAGTATGGTGATTAGTAAAATTTGAGCTATCTCTCAACGGAGATAACAGCTCAGTGTTATCTGCCATGCCTATATTAACGGCTCATTATGGACTTTGATAACTGTAATTTTGTTTATATGATAAGAAAAAAAAGAGATTGTAGATTTCGAATTTTCTCTTTATCTATTCTACTTTTTTGTATTCTGTGAATTCACAAGCTTTCAAAGCTTTCATAAAACCATCTAGGTCGCCAAATGTACTTGCTACATTAAAGCTAGTGTAGTTGTGAGATTTTTGGCGATTATTCCACGCACGAATTGAAATCATACCACTATTCCCTTGTTTGAACGGTGCGTATGATATACGCAATGGAACGAATCCAGAATCCGTAGGTTTTTCGTAAATTATTACGAACTCGCCTAATACAGATTTTGGTTTTTCTGCTTCAGTTGTGATAACAGATTTTGTCTTTTTTGAATTAATCAATTTGACTAATTCTGATTTTGTCATTTTTTCCAATGACTTTTGACTTCTTGCCATCAACCTTCCTATCGGGTTGGGTTTTATTTAACCCTTTGCTTAATTTATAACGGTGTTATATTCAGTATTACTAAACTATATAGTTATTATTAATCTATATAGACATATCTTTCCTAATATTATTTGTTGCATAACTTATATATAACAGTAACACTTATATACCCCCAGCCGTGTACACTTATCTTACAATATAATACTTATACTTATAATAATAATACTTACTTATATAATAATAAGAATGATTCATGGTCCATGGTTAGTGGGCCTCTCGGCCCACCCTCCAGGTGTTATTTGATTAGTCTTTCTAGTTCTTGTAATTTCTTTTCTAGAAATATATCTTTTTGTATTTTGCTAATTGATTGCTCAACTAATTTAATTCTAGTAGCTAGCCTATCAAATTCCTTATTTAATTCACTCATTCAATTGCACCTCCTATCATCTCCTGGATAAATAGATAATTAAAAATAAAAAGGGGAGTCATTGAGTAAATCTCCTCAATGCTTTTGCTTGTTTAGATATTTCATAGATTGGGTTAATTCTTTTTGTGTGTCCACACTCATCTTTGGGCTGGTTATGGTCTGAACGATAGCCTATATTTTCCCAGCCAATATCATTAGACTCACAATCAAACATTATTTTAGCTGTTTCAAAGCTACCTAATGCTTCTTGTTTGCCTTCAATCCCATTGCATGAAACATCTCTATTACTAATTCTTTTTTGTATCAACCATTGATATCTTTTGTTTGCTATTATATACAACTCAGAATTAATATTTAATTTTTCAATATCTGATTTAGCTTCTTTAATTTCCAAATCTATTCTAGGTATTGAACTATTAATACTCATTCTGTATTGTTTATAAAAATTATATTGTTTCATTGTTTAACCTCTACAATATAATCAAATTTTCCTTTTGAATCTACAATTTTATTTAATTGATTCTTTGTAAATTCTGGTTGATGTGTCATTGTATTAGAAAAGAATCTTAACAAACCACCTTGATAATTATCAATGAATACTAAATCTAATGAACAATTAGATTTAATGCAGTCATGATAAAATTTAGTTGTTAAATCATCATCTCTATTTTTTTCATAGATAACTAATGATTTTTTACCAGATGTTTTGTTTATTGTTTGCTCGATAGTTATTTCTATAACTTCTTTTCCAAACAGATTTTTTATTTTGTTTTTGATTTTGTTAGTCATGTTATTATTAACCCCTTGTTTTTGGGGTTTATATATCTTTAAAATTTAGCAACCCCTTTATAAATAAAACAAACATTAATATAGACACCATATTCAACACACCTTTCCCCCTATTATTTGTAGGAGTATTTCTACACAGTATAGGTCCTCTGGCCACTACGCCAGATGCATATAGCGAAAAACCTAATTTTGAACCTTTCTCAGATACAGACTAGTACAAATGGGGGGGTGGAGTGATTATCTCTTTCCACCAAAGTATGGAACAGCATGACCCTCTTTAACAAGCAACTGGTTTAAATTAACACCATTAACAAATAACTCACCTAGAGGACGACCAAACTTACCATCACCATAATACTTCATAACGCATTTCATTTTGGCTTCCCCTAACAGCTCAGCCAACCGTTTTTTTGCTGCTTTCCCCTTTGCTTTCTCTTCCTTATTGCGTGTACGAGTTTCGGGGGCGTTGATTCCGTACATTCGAACTCTCTTGCTTACAGAGATTCCAAAAGGGAATGAAATGAGAACATCAACCGTGTCTCCGTCTAGTACACGAAGAACCTTGGTTTCGAACTCTATCAATGCCTAGCGTTAACTTTTAGGTTCGATTTGTCTTCAGTGGGTAACTTGTTCTCTATTTTGGCTCCAACTATGGTTCCTTGTATTCTGAACAAACATCTCCACAATTGTCTCTTGCTATGCCCCCCAATTGGATCTTGGCAGGCTACGCAGATGACTTTGGCTATTTGATTATTAGATATTACCATTCTTCATCCTCTGGAAATGGGTTTTTCTTTACAGGTACAGGTATATTTTTCCATTTTATGGACTTCATCACAGCCCAAAATATTTCATTTCTTTCTTTTACCATGTTAATCCTTTCTCCGAGCAGTCCATCTCTGCTCCACAGTTAAAGCATTTGAGGTGGCATGGTTGCATTTCTTCCATAATATTATCACACCTATCGCATATTCTACTTTTTATCAAACCTTTCATATTTATCATAACACTTCTCGCAACATTGTTTGGCTTTCCACCATTTACATTCATTTCCATCCTTTGTTCTAAAGCAAGTCAAACATATAAATCTAGTCATTTTTTAATTCTGCCCCACAAGCTAAACAGGTAGAGTATCCATTACTTTTTCCATTATTTTCTCCGTAAGTCCATCTGAATCCTTTTACTACCCCACATTTAGGGCAAGGACTTCTAAACTCAATTGATGGTGGATCTCCTAATTTCATCTCCAATCCTCAAGTTTACCATCGTCAAATGTAAATCTCTTTCTTGATTGTTTCTCTTCTATATTTATAACTCTATCTCCTTCATATACATAATTATTGACCACTTCTGGTTCATTTTTCTCCTTCAAAGTTTTACCTATAAAACTAATTCCCCATATAAATATAAACACTGCACCAACTGGCCATAGTATACCAGAAACTACAAGAAATATTCCTATATATAGGAACCAATTACTAACCATAGAGATCCTCCTGGAGATAAAACTCTTCCTCATGTTTGTCCTTGTGTTTTAACGCAACGTATAAATGTTGCATATCCCCACTATACTTCCAATTACAATCTTGACAATTGAATTTTACTTTCATATTGCTCACCATTCTTACACCAACCACTTATATAAGTCTTACCAAAAATTTCTTCGGCTTCGCTTCGCTCAGCCCCACTTGCGTAGCATACGTTTGCGAAAGTATTCGAGGAGGTACGATTTGAATTTGCGTTTGCCGTAAATGCCTTGTATACGTTCAACATCGTGATCGTGAAGAACCACCCTCCCATTGTAGTACGGCCACATTATGCAAGTTTTGTGGTCTGGACAATGCTTCAAGCCTATCGCATGACCACACTCGTGAAGTAATGTATGTATAAGATTGTAAGTACGAAGTTTAGTTTTAGTGTTAGCTGGGTATTGTTCTGGAAATACATCATGTGCGTTTACTGGCTTGCCCTTTGTAGACCATATTACACTATCGTTGAATGTTATATCTCCCCCGATCTTCGAACCGTTGGGAAAATATGCGTATGCAAGAGTTCCTGGTCTATCTCTAAACATCTTATCATCTTCTTTCTTTAAAAATCTCATTTCTATATCTGCTGTCTTGTCTGTATATATTCTTTTAAATCTAATTTCTCTTGTTCTAAACCCCCACTGTCTTAGTGCTATTGTCAAAGCCTTATCTTCAAACTTGTCATCTGGAAAATGCTGTGATTCGTTTATAACTTTGTATGTTACATAGCCAAACTCTCTAGGTCTGCCTCTTTTATCCTTATATCTTTTGGGTTGCCATTTATGCTTCCACTCTTCTATTACACTTGTTGCAAAATCTTGGTCAATGTCAGAATCAAACTTTACATCGTTATCCATAACTATGCAATGAGTGGTCATTCTAACACTCTAAACCCATTTTGTAACACCATTCATAGTAAGCACTATCACTTTCTGAAAAAGTATTACCACTGGATATTGATGTTTCTACCTCTGAACTAAACAAAGGTGGTATATCCACTATTCCTGTTTCTTGGGTTATAGCATATACTACTAAAACACTAACTAAGATTATGGTTATAATTATGCCAAATTTGTCATAATCCATATTTCTTTTAAATACTACTAATTTATAAATGTTACGTAGAAAATCCATATAGATAAAGTGAAAATAGCACCCAAAACAAATGGATTACTCATCATCGTCTTTCATATCCTCTATCTCTTTTAGTTTATCTTCTAGTAGAAAACTTAGTTTCCAGAATGTTTTTTTGGCTTGTTGTGATATATTATCAGTGTCTTTCTTACCAAAGCATATGGTAAACCAATCTATTATCTCACTAAAGTCAACTGTCTCTAACTCTACCATGATTAATTTTATGTTTTAACCGTATAAAGATTGTGGGCTGGGTAGTAAAACCAGTCTTCCTATTACTAGGCGTGCATACTCACACTACCCACAATACTTATATTTGTAGTATACATTTTAGTTTTATGGTATTAGGAAGATCATCAACAGAAGAAGAAAAACCTAAAAAGAACTGCTCTTGTAGCATAGACGTAAGAGATATTCTATGCTCACAACATGGTGGATAGTTACAAAAACGTTACAGTTCTTTAACAAAGTTTATATATTGTAGTTATTATGATATGTTATGGGAATTATTGATAGAGTTAAAGGTGTATTTAGCTTTAGAAGTAAATCCTACACAGAATCAACTGTAAGACCAAGTATTGCACAGCCTTATATGGCAACAGATACTGGTGCAAAATTACCAATATTTCCATTTCCACTCATAATGATATATGAACTTGCAGATAATGTTGATGCTATTAGAATACCAATAGAAACCATAAATCGTGAAATGTTTAAGAATGGATTTGAGATAGTAGAAAAATGGAAGTTTAAATGTTCCAATTGTTCAAAGGAATTTCAATATGCCCCACTAGCAGGAGATATACGAGACGAGCAGCCAAACCAAACAAATGAAGATAACGAGAGTACAATAGGCTCTACGACTTCATCAAAGGCAAATAAACCACAATTCCCAGTAAGACAACCAGGAGGTAAACAAGTACAGATGGAAGGTCCATTACAATGTGATACTTGTGGAAGTACTGATTTACTAAGACCAGCACCAGAACATAGACAGATATTAGAAGATATGTTAAACAAACCAATCAATGCAAACCAACAGTCGTTGGAAGATATTGTAAGAATGTTAGAAAGAGATTTGGAAATTGCAGACAATGCATATTTGTTAGTACTAAAGAATTATTGGATTGATGACGCTACAGGTGAAATAGATCCAGAGAAATCAGAAATTAAAGAATTGTTAAGAGTTGATCCACCACAAGTTGCCATGATTGCAGACAGTGATGGTAGGGTAGGCTATGACGATAAACATAATCCAGTTTTTGTATGTCCAAAGTTTGAACATAGAGCAAAGAGACTTACAGGAGACAGATGTGACATATGTGGTACAAAAGCATTAAAGGCAGTTGTTGAAGTTAACTCAGTTTATTCTATAGGTATACCTCAACCAAAGAGAGTTATCTACGGAGAGGGTGAGATAATCTGGAGAGCAGGTAAATACAGACCAGGACTACTTTACGGTTACTCTCCAATCTATGCAGTGTGGTCAAAGATAATGTCCTTATCACATATGGATGAATATATTAGAAAATACTTTGATAAGATGCGACCACCAAGAGGTATGTTGGTAATTGCTTCACGTAATTACGAAACATTCAGAAAATCTTGGGATGCACTTGAACAAAAGGCTACAGAAGATCCGTACATGATACACCCACTGTTAGTTGAATCTGACAAGCCAGGTGGTAAGAACATGGCACAGTGGCTAGACTTTACTGGTTCACTTAAAGAATTAGAATTCATTGCTATAAGAAAAGAATTAAGAATGATTATTGGTGCAATATACGGAGTACTTCCATTATATTTCGGTGAACTACCAACTGGTTGGTCACAGGAAGGTTTGCAAGTTACAATTACAAACAGAGCAATCAAATGGGGCCAAGATATTTTATTAAAATCATTTTTAACAAAGCTAGCATTATTAAGAGGTATTGATGATTGGGAATTAAGATTAAAGTCTGGAGAAGAGACAGACAGATTGAGAGACTTGCAGATACAAGGAGTGGAGATAGAGAACATGAAATCATTGCAAGGTCTAGGATTTGAGATAAGCAGAACACATACAGGTGAATTTAAAGTTTCAAAGGATCCAGTTGTCACTACAGCCGAGATGGCTGAAGCAGCAGGCACTGTTGATGAAAACCCAGAAGGTTTAAAACCAGGTGGAAGAGGAAGAGGAACTGCTGCACCTAAAGAAGATCAGCAAAGATTTGAAGGAGAACCACAACACAAACTACCGTCTAAGGTAGGGGGTATTGCAGGTGGACATCCAGCAAGTGGTCATGGAACTTCATTAAGTAGAAAGAATTACCCAAAAGGTATAACTCCAACTAACTTTGAGTCTGTTAAGAGAACACTTCAAAGTGGAATTGATTTTGGATGGACGAAGAAAAAAACAGTTGACGAGTTAAGAAAGAAAGCATTCATGACAGTTAGAGACGCAAGAGACATAGTTAAGGTTGAATTTGAAGGCGTAAGGAGGTGGGAAGATGAAGAAGAAAGCTAAAGGAGAACAAACATCAGCAACAATAAAAGTAAAAGCAAAGTCTAAAATAAAATATACTGATAGAATAGATGAACAGATAGAAGAGGTAAAGTCTAAAAGAGTGTCTAATGTATACAACGCAGATTATAAAGTAATAGATGATACTATAGATGAGATAAAGAAAGTAAGTAGAAAGGTATCTACTAGTGATTATGCTGCAAATAATGTATATCTTATATTACAAGACGCATTAAAGAAAGTAGTGTCAGCAGAAAAGTAATGGCAACAAAATTAAACGTTGATACAGGTGGCCAGGATATAGGTAAGAAACTGTGGGAGAAACACCAGAAAGACGAATACACTCATGTGAATCATTACAAAGAAGCTATATGTATAAACTGTTTTAAAAAGGATGCTGCAGCAGCAACTATAGTTATGATATGTGGTGAGTGTGCTGGTAAGCGTGGTAGAGAGCCATTACTAGCAAAAATCAGCGATAAGTTCTACGGATTATGTTACTTCTGTGGTGATTATAGATTTCACTTGGAAGAGATAAATGCAAGATTCTGTCATAAATGCCACAGAAAGATTGCAAATATTACAAAAGAATATAATAAAGCTGGTGGATTTATGAATACAGATCCATTCTGGAAACGTATAAAGAAAAAGAATGGAAAAGATTGGAAACATATATTTGGTAAAAATCTAGGTAATAGAAGATAATTTAAATACATTAAAATCTTACACATATTATGGATTGGAAGAAAAAGAAAACAGTTATACCTAGATGTGATTGCAGTGTTCACGATATTATAACAAAGGTTTTAGAATATTTTATCATTACACCTATATTTGCACTAGGATATCTTGCAATAACAATACCTTGGATGTTATTCGTTATAGGTCTTGATGCAGATCAATTTGCTAATTTTGTTTGGCAAAGTGTGATGGTTGATCTTATAGTGGCATATCCTATAGCAAAGTTTGTTATGAGAGTTAAACCAAGGATAGAAAAACTTAGTCGTTTAGGTCATTGAATTTATGACGAGGTATATCGTCTAAATCCATACCTTTTTTGTACTTAGCTAGATCTGGTGGAGTTAGTAAAAATTCTAATAATCTTTCCATGTTCTTTAACCTTTTGTTAGTTTCCTTTAATAATTTTATTATTTCTGAGAACCCTGCTGCTCTGAATATAAAACTAGACAAATAAATTCAGCCTATCATGAGTAAGATCATAATATTTATGCCTGATATCAATTTTTGCTTTCTTATCTGGTCTTCCACCTACTACTTTTGCTACTCTTAAACTTAGTAATGGTTGTCTTAATCTTCTTGGATAAAATTCTAATTGATTATTTTTGGGATTATAAATTATTTTTTCTTTCTCTACAAGTAATTCATCTCCCCTCAAATAGTCAAACGCTGTTCCACTTGTAAAATGTACAATAGTTCTACCTAAAGATGGTGTTTCTTTTACCTTTGATGTGTTTGTTACAACCCAAAGTCTATTTGATGATATAGAATCCTCTACTTCATATCCTTCTGTGGGTTTGATGAAAAAGTCTAATATAGGTGTTTCATAGGTCCACGCTTCTCTTTTACCTTTATAGAGATTATTATAGTCTTTTTTATCTGTATAAATGTATATTGAACTTGCCATGTTTATAATCAGATATACTTAAATATAAACTCTTCCCTTCATATGTATGGAAAAGTGTAAATGTGGTAAGAGAAAGTACGGTTATGGAGATGGATTTCATGAAGTGTGGATATGTTACAGTTGTGGTTCTTTTGACGGAAAGGCACAAGGAGACGAATTATTCATTGATTTGATAATGCAAGATCCAAACGTTGTTTTAGCTTTAATTAAACAGAAAACACTAATTCCAATAAGGGATTAAAATGGCTGAGTGGGAATCATTAGGAGAAACAGAATTTGAAAGATACATTAGCAAAGAACTTAAGAAGATTGAAGAAAAAGTCGATGATAATACGATCAAGACTATACGATTAGAGACTAAGTTTGACGAATATAGGGTACATACTATGGATAAAAGACAGATGATTAAATCATTTGTAATGATAGTGTTAGGCGTAGTTGGATCTATAGTAGCATTCGTGCAACTGTCTAATTTTCTATAAATGTTTAAATACAACCAATCAGTTGGTTTTCTATGGTAGAAGCATTAATACTTGTCGCTGTTGCATCAGCAATAGGAGCAGGTCTGAACACACTAAGAGGATGGCTACATTCTGAAGGAGAAGCATATTCTGTAAGACGACTTACAGGATCTCTAATTGTTGCCATTTTTGCTGCTCTGGCTCTGGCTCAAGTCCAAGTAGTAGAAGGCTTATCTGACGCAGGAATTGTGTTAGTAGGTTTAATTACTGGATTTACTGCTGACTTCGTAGTGAGCAAGGCAAAGAAAGAATCTATAGAATAGACCGAAAGACAGGTACAAGGGTTTTTTTATCCCCCTTTTAACCTTTTTACACTAACTTTATAAATGAAGAGTATATATTGAATGCATGGATAATGTGTTCTTTAGAACGTTAATCACAAAGAGTCTAGTACCCAATAGTAAGGCAGATGACGAAAGATTCTTTGAAGGATTATTGACAGTAGAAATGAAAGATAAGCAAGGAGAGATTACAATAGTAGATGAATTATACAAAGTTCTTCCTACATGGATGGATAGGGGAGCACCTATTACAGATACACATTCGAATAGGGTTGTAGGTAAGGGTATTAATTTTGCAAAGACTGAAGCACAAGACGCAGAAGGTAATGTATATCCAGCAATTAAGATTACAGGTAAGATACACAAAGATTATGAATTAGATGATGACATTTGGAAGAAGATAACATCAGGTGAATACAAGGGATTATCTTTTGGTGGAGCAACAAAGGCAGATAGAGAACCTGTAAAGATGAAAGATGGTTCTATTGCATATGCTTTAACAGATTTAGAACATTATGAAGTAGCAGTTTGTGAAGATCCAGCAGTTCCATTAGCATTAATAACACAAACCAATCCAATAGCAAAAGCAAAAATGGATTGTGAAGATTTAGGAAACGGTAATATGCTTATCAAATGTGATAAGTTTGGTTGTTATGTAACAAAACCTGACTTTAGTAGTGCTCAAGGAGATCAACATAGTATGTATAATCAAGATGTAGATAGAGATACTAGTTCTGGCAGAAAACTTGGAGTTACAACAGATCCAACAATAGCAGATCAGGACGAAGGTACAACTGATGCTGGTTGGACAGGCACTGGTCATCAACAACCAAAGTCTAAAGATAATGTTACAAAGCCAAAACCAGGACATAAAGACGGTGAAATTACAAAACCAATACCAGATGGTAAAGGTGGTAAAGGAAGTTTTGATGAATGTGAATCAAAGAATCAAGATAAGAAAGATCCAGGAGCATTCTGTGGAAGTATGCAAAATGGAGCAGAGGGTAAAAAGAAAGATAGTATAACTCAGGGAAGATATGGTGGTGTTAGGGGCCTAGGTGGCTATAATACAGCACAACAAGGATCAGAACCTATAGCACAAATATCTGAAGTAAAAAGACAAATTGAAGATACCGAAAAGGCATTAGCAGATTTAGTAGAAGATAAAAAAACACCAAGTTCAGAAGGTAACGCACAGGGATCTCATACAATTAAAACGATTAACCAATTAGAAATAAATGCACGAATGATCAATTTAAATAATGATGTAAATAAAATACTTCCAGTAATAGGTGCAGTGGCAGGTGCTCTTGGAAGAGGTGCTTTGGCAGCAGGTAATGCATTAGGAAGAGGAGCACAAGCAGCAGGAGGAGCAGTAAGAGGTGCTGGACAAGCTGCAGGAAGAGGAGCAAGAGCTGCTGGTGAGGCAACAGATGGTGGTAAGAAGATAATTGATGCTGGAAACCAAATAGGCGACCTAGCAACAGAAGCTATGGATATTGGAGATAGTGTAGGAGTATCTGGAGATCCTTCAGATAGTCAAAGTGAAAACAATTAGACAAATATATATAAACTACCCTATATAATTCTATTTAACAACATGACAGAAGACAAGAAACCTGAAGAAGAGAAGAAAGTCGCTGCTGAAGACGAAAAAGTCAAAGCAGAAGACGACAAAAAAGAAGACAAAGAGAAACAGGCTGAAGACAAAAAAGAAGAAGAGAAAGACAAAGCTTTCCAAACTTCTATCAAAACTGGCTTAGATGGTTTATCTGAGCAATTGACGAAATTCGCAGAACACTTGAAGGGCATAGACTCTAGAATAAAAGCTCTAGAGACTCCAACTGATCTACCAGCTGCCCCAGCAGGCACAACAGGAAGCGATAATGATGTAGGAGCTGATATTACAGTTCCAGCACAACCTTATCCTCAAGGTGACCAAGCAGGGTTAGACGATGATAGACAGAATGACAATGCACCAGCAGGTGATTCAGCACCATCAATGCAAGAGAAACCACTACACAAAAGTGAAAAGTTAGTTGAAAAGTCACAGCATACCTTTACAACTGAGACACCAAGACCAAATGCAGCAGTCGAGAAAGCAGGAGAAAGTCAAACCGACTTTAGCCCAATTCTAAAAGACGCTAGACAAGAAGGTTATGAAGGACTCAGTTCAGTCGCAAGAAACATTCTGAAAGGAAAATACTACAAACCAACACCAGAGGAGATAGGTGCGATATAGATGGTTCAAATCAAGACAATTGATGAACTTGAAGCACTATACTATGGTTACAACAGAAACCTCTTAAGAAAAGCAGATGCACCTGCAACAACTTCCACTGCTGGCGTTTTTAACGCTATCTATGGAGCATATGCATGGGCACAACTTAACTTAGAGGCTAACGCATTTGGTATATTACCAAAGTATCCATGGGATAAATCTGGATGGAGGGTTATTACTGCAAAGCCAACTCTAAATACTAACCAAGGCAACACTGCATTGGGTGGTACAGCAGAAGGTGGTAACATTGCTGAAACAGTAAAACCAACACTACAAGAAATTGATGTTCGACCAAAGACAGCACAACTGCCTTTCTCAGCATCAGAAGTAATGGAATGGTTGGCCACACATAGCAAGGATGACATTTGGGGTGGACTTGGTTCACTTCGATTGTACATGGCAGTACAGCACAAAGAATTCCTAAACAGACAACTACTTGCAGACGTAGAGGGTACAATCACTGGATCTGGTACAAACGCTGGAACAACAGACTTTGAGTCATTAGACCGAATTGTTTCATCTAACGCAGAAGAAACTGCATTAGGTGCATCAACCACTGGTTCATATGATCCATGGGCTGCCAACGCAACCATTGACAGAGATAGTTCTTCAACATTCGACAGTACTGTTGAATCAGCTTCTGGTACGATCGGTACAAATGGAGTCTTAACTGACGACACCCTAAGAGCTTTCTTACGAAAGATTAGGATTGCTGCTGGTAAAGATCCAAATGTCTGGCTCGGATCACACGAAGTATATTCTGAAATACAAGGACTGTATATGCCATCTGTTCGTATTCCAAACCCATATGGTGAGGCACTCGTACAGGTAGACGTAAACGGTATCCAAACATTCAAAGGAACAGGCGTTGGTATTCACGTAGATTCAATCTATGGAATCCCATTCATCCCAAGCAAAGACGCACCAAGCGACTCTGGCGATGCCAGTGAAGTCGGAAGACTATTCGCATTTGATACATCTGATGCAGAAGGATATGGTTACCCAAGAATCGGTATCCAAATCGCTATCCCAACAGAATATTATGAAGCAACAAGACGTTCACCTGGATATCCATTTGTCAACAACGCATTTGTTGAGAAAGGAGTTTTCCGTACAATGGGCGAAACTGTTTGTAGACACTTCAAATCACAGGGTAAGATAAGAGATATAAAACTCTAATAAAATTGATGCCTTCGGGCAATTTTTCTTTTTTTTATAATACTTAAATAGTGGTATTTAAAGCATTTATCATGGTACAACTATATCATAACGAGAAATTAGCGAAAGCGAGGGATTTAGTAATCATATTCCTATTTGGTTCTATAGTAATAGAAACCATTACTGGGATTGAATTATTAGGTACTTGGTGGAAGTAATCTTTATAAGTCTTTAACTTCTCTATATATCAATGGCATTAACAATAAGTTCATCAACATGGACAGATGCTAACGTGAGAAAAACTCTCTCATGGCAAGCAGCTTTGGTATCAAAGTTGCGAGTATATGCTATCAAAGTTACCTTCGGTGGCTCTGATAACTATGCAACCAACGGAGTGTCTGCTGACCTCAAAGAGGGCAGGATATCTACACTAGTTGCAGTGATTCCTACATTTACGGATTCAAAACTAGTAGTACAATACGACAAAACCAATGAAAAGATTAAAACCTTCACTGGTTCAGGAAACGGTAATATCTTAGCAGAAGTACCAAACTCATCAAACTTAGTAAACTCAAAAGTATTCGAGTTTCTAGTCATAGGCTACTAGAGTCCAAAAAGCCCCTTTTTTTTCTTTACTTTGGTAAACTTTATATATATTCATATTTACAATATATCAGTATGGTAGAGCTTAATCATAATATAGTTTCGTTTAACTCAGACACATTGATAAAAGGTAATCATGGGGTTCTGGTGGCAGTTTTTGTCACAAAGAAAGGTTCTGGTTCAAACAAGGTAGAGTTTAGAAATGGAACAACTGCAAGTGCTACTCCTATAGAATGCACCATATTCACAGCAATAGAGGGAAATTATCAAAACATCCACAGAAGATTTGAGAATGGAATATTCGCAGATTGTGATGGTAGTGCTGAAGTAACTGTAGTCTTTAAGTAAATTTAAATACATTAAAGTTTTATATAATACATGGCAACCACATATTGTACAACAGGAGATGTAGCTGATTTATTAAGAATCCCAATAAATGCAACAACAAGCCCAAACAAAGCACAGGTAGAAAAGATAATTAACAGAAAGGAAGATGAACTTGACAGAAGAATGGGCCATGCATGGAGATCAAAAACAATAACAAGAGAATTACATGACTTACCACTTTTATACACTTTTGGTTGGGGTACACCTTTATTCTTAGCTCATAGAAACTTGTACGAATTTGATGCTTCTGAAGGAGATAAGATAGAAATTTGGCAGGGTGCTTCTGCAACTTGGGAAGATATTCTAGGAAACAGCCAATGGTATGATGCAAATTATGAAAGGGGAACAGTACATCTTAGGGGATTTATATTTTCAATTTTAAGAAAGAATAGAGTTAGAGTTACTTACAGATATGGTGGAGAAGGTTTTGGTGGAGATACTACAATTCCAGGAGATATAGAAGATTGTATTATCAAAATGACTGCCATAGAACTTGTCAATACAAGTCTTAGAATGGATAGATTACCAATGGGTGGAACTGGTATCGATCTTCAAGCAGTAAAGGCAAGATGGGAACAAGACATTGAAAAATGTATCGATAATAGAAGAGAAGTTTACATCATACCATGACACCATCTCCATCTAGTAGTAAAGGAATGTTGTTAAATGCAATGCAAAATAAAATGTTATCAATATTCAACAAAAGTGGGAAATCAAATAATATATCTATTGACGAAATGGAAGATGAGATGACAAATAAATTAATAGAAAGAGGTGAATCTGGTGCAAAAATATGGTTAGTCAAGGAACGTGGATTTGATATTGATATGGTTAATAAGGGATTGGTATGGAATAAATCAGAAAAAGGAAAAGGTGGAAGTGTTACCATGAGAGGTGGTCTAAAAGATATCATGGATTATGAATTTTATGGGGTACAAAAAGGAGTTTGGCCAAATGTACAAAGACTTAGTAAATGGGTTGAATTTAGAGTTATAAGAAGAGATCCAAGTCTTAGAAGAGAATATAGTGAAATTAAAACTCAAAGGGGTAGAGATAGTATGGTTGAAAGATTAACATATCTATTTGGAAAAGCAATACATGATAATGGCTTACAAAGATACGCCACTGTTGATCCTACAGCGTATAATGCCAAAATAACTAGTAGGGAAAGAGAACAATTCTATAATAAATATGATGAAAGACATGAGCCAATAGTGGTTTATTATAAAAGTGGGCGTGCACAAAAATCAAAAAAAATAATTCCCAAAAGACGTTATGATTCTGAATTTACTAATATTAAAATGAGTAATAAAGAATGGGCAGAGATGGAGTTATAATGGCTATAGCGACTTATGATGTAATTGATGATGTGATTTCCATGTTAAAGACTAAGTGGAATACAAGTTTGGGTGGTCAAATACCTAGAATAGAAAGAATATGGGATGAGAAAGTTATAGGTTTTGGAGATATGGAAGTTAAAAAAGGTATTATATTAATAGAGCCTACTAATGAATCTATACAATATTTCAGTTTAGGAGGAACAGATCACCTTCATGGGATAGATCTTACACTTGATATAAGATCATATCAAAATATAGATAGACATGATGAATTAGTAAAGGAAGTAGTTAGAATAATTAAAGACCAAATAACAAGAACTGGATCTGTAGATATAAGAGTCGTGGGTACAGAACCACTTAGCCGTCTTTATAGGAATATGTTCAGACATATGGTAAGAATAACCTATAGGAGAATTAACCCATGAGAGTAATCTTTATAAGCAAATATGAAGAACTAGGAGTGATATAGATGGTAAGAACTGGTGCATCCTCATATGTAAGATATGATTGGGAAGACACATTTGGAACTGCTGCTTTTAATAACTCCACACATAAAGCATTTGGATTAAATGCAAGACTAGGCACATGGACATTAGGACATTCACCAAAAGAATTACCAAGACTTAATCAAGTTGAAGTAGCACAATATGCTTACGGACAACAAAATGGTTCATTATCAGTAGACTTTGTATTATCAAATCCTTGGATTTTCAGGGCACTTTACGGAGCACAAGCAACAACAGGTTCTGGCCCATATGTTCATACATGGGGTACGACTGGTGATGTTTCTGGGGCAAAGACAGTAACACCATTCTCAGTAGAAATAGGATTTGCTTCTGAATCAGAAAACATTGTTAGGACAGCAACTGGGTGTATATTAAACTCTTTATCAATAGGTGCAACTATAGACGGAACAATTGATTGTTCTGCTGATATAGCATACGGAAATGAAGCTGATAATAGTACAACATATCATTCAGCCCCACCAACCGATGATGTTAATTTCCCATATACATTCGCACATGGAGAACTTAGATGGTATGGAGATGACGCAGCAGACACAGACGCAAACGGATCTGTAATAGCACAATTACAAAGTGCAAACATCACATTCTCACAAAATCCAACATTATTATATACAGTAGGATCACATAAAGCAGTAGCTTCATACAGAAGAGTGTTTGATATTACAGGAAACTTTAATGCATCATGGGTAAACAATAAGAAATTATTACAATTACTAGACCAAATAGAAAAACCATTAACAAAATCATTCATCAGAGAGGGAGTGGCTGGAGCATCAGTAGACGCAATATTAACATTTGATAATGGTGGAACAGGTACTGCAAAGAAATCAATAACAATAAAACTATCAGGTGTAAGACCAGACAGTATATCAATAGATGGAATAGTTCCAGTAGAACCAGTATTTGAGACAATTAACTGGAGAGCAAAGACAGCTTCAGTAATAGCAGACAACAACATAGCCACAGCTTTATAGAAACCTTTATATAATCATCAAATAATAGTCTATCATGGTATTAAAGACATTTTCTATTGACTTTAAAGGCACACCATCTGAAGTAGAATTCGAGGATGATATGCCATTTGGAAAATTTGAAGATATAATTAAGAAATGTGCTAATTTTCAAGAAGGAACAAATCCAGTTACTAATGTTCAAACATATAGAAGAGAAATAATGCTAAACACTTTAAAAAAAGCACCATTTGAAATATCTGAAGAGGGCTTAAACAGTCTAGGCTATAAGGAGGTTACAAGTATCGCAGAGAAGATACTAGCAGCATACCCTTTAGGGAACTACTTGAATCAAATGATGAAACCCTTCGAAGACTCGATCAACAAGATCAGTTAGTATATAAAATATATGTTACTTGTGCCAACCAATTTGGGTGGGATAAGGAACAAGTAGATAGGCAACCATTCAAGTACTTAAAGAATTTACTCATTGTATTAAGAGATGAATTGACTCCTGGCTCTAGAGGAATGGAAGTAGGAGAACAAGTAAAAGGTGGCCCATATAGTAAGAAGAAACAGCATAAAAATCCAAGAGCGATGAACCCAAAACAGAAAAGACGCAGGCGTACCGAATAGGAATAATTATAAACTAAGACAACTACTTCATATATATGGCAGATTCAGACGTTGATGGTGGAAGTACTTTCAGTATTGGTATGGATAAAGACACCAAGAAATCTTTTAAGGGATTAAATTCAACTATAAGTAAACTACAAACTGGAAATAAGGCTCTAGTTGGTGCTTTTGCTCAATTTGGAAAGGCACAAAATAATGTAGGAGCGTTATTAAAAGCACAACTAGCAGTACAGAAAAAGATGGCTGGTCATTTGGGTATAATAGCTGCACATAGTGCAAAACAATATAAATTAATGCAACAATTAATGAAGAAACAGGTAAAATCAACCCCACCATCAAAAGCATTAATGGGTATTCTTCCAGCAATGGCAAGTTGGAAAAAATTACAAATACGATTTGAGACTAGTGTGAGACAATTATATTCTAGTTTACCAAAGCAAATTAATTCAGTTTTAATAAAATTACATAACAATCTACAGAAATCTTTGTCTGGATTTTTGTCTAAAATGAATCAAGTTCAGCAACAAAAATTAACAGCAGCATTTGGAAAAATGTCAAGATTTGCTAAATCTTCATATGACGGTGTGTTTAAAGTTGTAGCAAAAGGATTAGCAATAGCACAGAGAGCAAATAAAATAGGAGTAAAAATAATGGGTGGAGCACAAAAGGCTTGGCAAAAAACTGGTGGTAAACTTGCAGAAAAACTTCCATCTGGAGCAGGTGGTTCTCTTCTAGCTGGTGGTATGATGGCTGCAGCAACTGGATTATTTGTAAAAGTTATACAAGCATCTCCACTTTTGAGTGCTATGATGAAGATAATGAATACTGCGTTCACATTAATATTAAGACCTATAGGTGATTTCTTCGGTGCATTCTTTAGACCATTATTCATTTACTTCCTTAAGGAAGTTGCAATACCATTCTTCCAAGCTGGAAGAGGTTGGATGAAAGAAGGTGAGAAATGGGGTAAGGTCGCATTAGGATTCTTCATTGATCCAGTAATGGCAATTTACAGTGGTGCAATGAAAGCAATATCCCAAGGATGGGGTGCATTAAAAGGATTATTTGGGTTTGAAGCAACACCAGCATGGGTTGATCCAGCAACAGGTCTTGCAGAAGCAGGAGGACCACTGGAAGAGATAGATTTATTCCAGAAAGATCCAGCAGCATGGTTAAGACAAATGCAAGGAATAGAAGAAAAAACATTTGGAAAATCATCAGGAGTACATCTTCAAAAAGATAATATATGGGATAAAATGTGGGGTGGACTTGGTGGTATAGGTGGTGGATTACTTGGATTATTAGCAAATATTTTTGGCCAGGTAGATTGGGATGGAATATGGGCCACATTAACTGGTGGGTTTGATCATGTTTATCAAGCATTACAAGATGGATATGATTGGATTGTAAATGGATTAGATGGAGTATCGAGAGGATTACAATCAGGTGGAGAATGGCTTTCTCGTTCATTTTCTTTAATAGCTACTGGATTATCAAATTCATTAACTAATCTTTCTACTTGGTTATCTCGTGCAGGACTACAGTTACAACAAGCAGTAATTTCATTAAGTCAAAATTTGTTGGCTGGTTTGTTAGCAGTATTTGATGGATTTAAAACTATAGGAGACCAACTATCACAAGGATTAGGAGTTGTAACTGCTGGTATACAAGGAGCTGGTACAACTATTTGGGATGGTTTAGCATCAGTAGGAGAAACTATTTGGAATGGTATCACAGGTTTGGGAGAAACAATTACTGTAGGATTAGGAGGATTAGGTACTGAATTAAAAATAGGAGAACTTGATATAGGTGGTGCATTAGGAACACTAGGAAAAATGTTAGAAGATGCAGGAACAAATATAATGGCAGCAGTTAATGTAGCAACAGGAGGATTATTAGGAGGTCTTGGTGGAACATCAAAAAAACCAGATAGTGTATTTCAAGGTAGTGATGCAGTACAAACTGGTCCAGGAACATATACATTAGGTGGACAAACACATTATGGAAATGCTGCTGATCTCGCAGGTAAAACAGTTTCAATTTCAACAGGTATGACTGCACCTGCCGTAAGGACTTTAGGAGATCCAACAGGTCAGAAATTCGAAGGACCAACTGGTGCAATGATGGATATTTATAAGACTGTAGGTGGAGTAAAGGTGAAAATAGATCCGAAATCCCCTGAAGGTCAAAGAATACAAGCAGGTTATCAAAAACAACTTCAAAACCAAGCAGATAATTCAGCACAGACTGCTCATTTTACCAAGGTAAAGAATATGGATAGTGAGCAAGCAAAGGCATATGTATTAGCTGGAGGTGGAGAAGCAGGAATAAAAGCAGCAGAGTACACAAAACAACACGGATTAAACTTATCAACCTTTGAAGGATTATCACAATTAGGAACAACAGGAGTAACACATTCTATGATTGACACAGCAACTTCTGTTGTTGGTAGAATTACTAATGCATCTTCTAGTGTAAATAGATCAGTATGGGGTGGTGTTGGTGCTTATACTGGTGGATCTATTGCTGGAAGTGTTGGACAATCACTAGGTGGTTGGGGATCAGTGGGCACATCTCCAGGTGCATCTATGAATAGCGTAGGTGGAACAGGTGGTTTTGGTGGTAGAGGACCAGGTGGTGGATCAGGACCAGGTGGTGGTGGTGGTGGTGGCACTACTGGTGGTGGAGGTACAAAAGGAACTGGTGGAGGAAAAGGAAGCACTAGTGGTGGAAGTAGAGGTCCAGGAGGTTCAAGTGGAACTGGTGGTGGCACTAGTGGAGGTGGAACAAGTGGAGGTTCAAAAGGTACTGGTGGTGGTAAAGGATCAACTAGCAGAAGTAGAAAAAGACAATTTGGTGGTATTATAGACGAACCGATTGTAGGTACAGGATTATGGTCTGGTGATGAATGGAAATTTGGTGAAACTGGCGATGAATGGGTTACACCTATAGGTGGAACTAGTGGAGTGGGCAATTCAATACTAAATATTCATATAGGTAATATAACAAAAGAAGCAGATTATATGAAATTAAAACCACTAATTCAAAGATGGATATTAGAAGCAAGTAGTAGAAGGGGTAGTGTCTGATGGTATATAAAATACAAATAAAATTAAAAGATAAAACTGGTACAGTTAAAGTTGGCTATGAAGCAAGTAATTTAGGTAATTTTGACTATAATGTGTCAATGCCAATATCAACATTTGGATTACCAGAAGATTATCTAGAGTCTGCCATAATTACAAAAGCAGAAGGAAACACAGGTAAACTTGTATTCGGATGGGTTATAAGAGATGAACCATCAACACCGTTTACTAATATGACTTCTTGGAGTTCACTATGGCCCAGTGGAACAACACCAGTACATTCACAATCTGCAACAACCAGTACATATATTTCAAGAAAAATAAAAACTGATGCTGGATCAAGTTACCAAGGTTATAATCTTTCTACGGCAGATGGACAGATGATAGCATTATCAGAATTGTTTGAAAAGAGAGGATTTACAGGAGAAGAAAGACATACTTTCATTTTAAGAAACGACACAGACAACTATAATATTTTTGAAGAAGATGGGTTAATACAAAGACTATCATTCCAAAAAGCTGGTTCTGATCCAGTTACATGGAATGCCACAATAGAATTTCAAATTGGAGACGTTGTTGACTCAACTAGTTAGATGGCAATTGTAAAACTTTTTGTAGATAATGTGGAAAAAAATCTCCACGAAGTAGAACTAACAAAAGAGGGAGAGAGAGCAATAGATCAGATAAGATTAAAAGTTCCTAAAGCTGTTTCTGTAGCAGTAAATCAAGAATTAAAATACCTACAAGACATGGTGGATCTGACAAAATTAATTTGTGTATATAATCTACAGGGTAACACAGAAGATGAGAGTGGATATTCACATGACGGAACTGCTTCAAATATAACATATGGAACTGATTCTTGGGGTGGTAAATCTGCTATATTAAATGGAAGTAACGGAAATATTAATGTTGCACATAATTCAAGATTTGATCTTTCTGCTGATTTTGATATTTATGTTTGGGCAAAGTGGACATCAACAACAACTGGAATGTATATATTATCCAAAAGAATAGAGGGTGATGTATTCCAAGACAATGTATATCAAAATAATGTTTTCTCTGCCTCGACAGATTCAGGAATAGCAATACAAGTTAATGCTGCAACTGCTGGTGATGTAAGAATTTCTGTTGGTGGAACTGCAATAACAAGTTCATCTGCTGGTTTTAACGATGGTAATTGGCATTTGATAAGAGTTTCAAGAGACCGTAATAACTTGGTTACTCTTTCTGTTGACACAATATCAAAAGGAACTGCCACAGTAACTGGTACACAGACAGTTTCAACAAATCTATATATCGGTAGTGATTTTTATGGTGGTTATTTTAACGGTAATATATCTAGAGTTAGATTATATAGTGAAAAACTTACTGCTAATCAAGAAAGTAGTATTTATACAAATAGAAACCCTAGATCAATAATAAAGTTTGGTGGTAAAATAACAAAAATAGATTCTGAATTAACTACAAGAGAAATAATAGGACAGAGTTTTGGAAAAATTTTAGCTGAAACTGAGGTTAATGGACAAGTATTCACATCAAGATCACCAGAATATATAGTTGAAACATTGGTAGAAAGTAAAACAGATCTAACATTTAATACAAGTAGTGGTGCTTCTGGAATAACATTATCACAATATACAGCAGATGGAAAATTAATAGATATAATTAAAGATCTAGCATCATTAACTAATAGAATTTTTTACACTACTGGATCAAAACTATTAGTTTTTGATGATGTTAGTTTTAATGATTTAGATGTAATATTGGAACATGGACAAAATATAGCAGTAAAGGATGACGGATATGATGATACAGAAATAGTAAATGATTTAACTGTTTTAGGGCAGAACCTCCAATACAATACAGTAGATACATTTAGTGGTAACAACAACACAACAGTTTTCACATTAGCAAATAACCCAGTAGTAGTTAAGGTATTAGTGGGTGGTGTTGAAAAAACACCTGAAGAAGATTATGATTTTGATACCATGGCCAGGACTGTGACGTTTGGAACTGCACCAGCTACTGGTAGTAATAATATATCTGTAGAATATAATTTTGAAAAACCTCTATATATAAGGGGTGTAAAAGAGGCAAGCATAGAAACATATGGTAGGCACGCAAAAAGATTAAATTTACCTTGGATAAGCACAAGACAAGACGGAGTTCGTTTTGTTCAATCATATCTTAATAGATACAAAGATATAAGCAGAAAAATAAAACTTACTACTGGAAGAATGTATAATAGTTTACAAGAAAATGATATTGTTCAGGTAAAAAATACTATAAAATCACTAGATGGAGACTTTGTTATTAAGAGTATTAAATGGACATACCCAAAAATAACAACGGAATTAGAAGTAGGTGAGTATTATTTCGACTTCTTTGAGTATGATAAGGAAATTGTGGCTAAAATACATGACTTGGAATCTACTATTACTAGGGTAAAAGATGTGAGAGAATATGAATCCCCAGAAGAGTCGTTGATTTTATTGGAAAATTTGTTAATAAGAATAGAGAATTTTCAACTCACACAAAGTTTAAGTATGTCTGACGTTACAAATATATATGACAAGCAGTATAATACTTACAGCAGTGGAAGTGTTACGACTACATTCCAGCCTAATCTTTTTCAAACTAATGTATTCAGAACAGCACCATTTATTAATCCACCAACATCAGCAACTTACGGATCTAGAGTATCAGGGAGTGTGTATGTAAGTGGGTAATCAAGTAGTGCCTTTAAATGGTCATTTAAGGATAAAAGCATGGGAAAAACAGGCAGATGGAACCGAGAAACTAATTAAAAATGATCTCATAAAAAACCTAATAGTAGACGTAGGTAAAGATTCTATATTAAAAAGACTTTATAATGCATCAGGTGGTGGATATATAACTACAATAGGAGTAGGAGATTCAGCAACGGCAGCAGCAGTTGGACAGACAGATTTACAGGCTTCATCTAATAAAACGTTTAAAACTGTAGCAGGTAGTGGATTTGTTTATACTAGACCAACATTGTTTATTAGTGTCGACTATGGTTATACAGAGGCTAATTATACATGGAATGAAATTGGCTTAAAAGACAATAACAGTGTTCTGTTAGCCAGACAAGTTGATTCATCTCCATTAGTCAAAACATCATCGAAGAGGGCTATTGTGGAGTGGCAATTAACTCTATGACAAGAATACTTATACCAAGATCTGACTCTCAATCTGCAAAGATTATAGAGCCATCTGATTTTGAGAAATACTTTAGTTCAGATATTGTAAGAGATTATAGAAAAACAGGCTTTGCGATAACAGCAGGATCAGGACTTGCAGTTAATGTGGCTGTTGGTACTGCTAGGTTAAAAGGATTATATGTTGAATCTGATGCTACAGAAAGTGTGGGAAGTTTAACAGCAAACAACACTAATTATATTTACATAACTTATGCCAGAGATTCAAATGGAGAGGCAGAATCATGGAGTTTCACAAAAAATACAACTGGATCAACACCAACAGATTCATTCTATATAGGTCGTGTAGTTTGTGGGGCCAGCACAGTAACAAGCGTAAACCAAACAGATGTAGTAGATTCAGCACTAGTAATAAACACAGGAGAAAGTTCTGTGGTAGCACCAAAATCAGTTACGATAGGTGATTATACAACCCCAACAGCAGTAACAGCTTCGAGTGCAGCAAGTGGTTTTGCTTCTGCTAATGCAAAAGATGGTAATACTGGAACTGTATGGAAAACTAACTCTGAAACAAATCCGTTTATATATGCAGATATGGGATCAGCATTGAACTTGTGTGCTTTGTCTTGGTATCATAATTCAGCAACAACTGAAACAAGTATAAAGATACAATCTTCAACAGATGCTTCTAATTGGACAGATGAAAGGACAATATTAACCTCAAACCTAGTTGCAAATGTATATAATTATATTAGATTCAACGCAGTAAATGCAAGATATTTAAGAATATATGGAAGTAGTGGTTCTTCTTTAGTATTAGCCAGTGCAGAAATTAAGGTTTTAAAGAAAACAGATACGGAACTTGCCATAATTCATGGTCATTTGGCTATAAGTAATTCAGATACAGGAATAGAATTAGATGGCACAGCATAGAGAAATCTTTATAAGTAAAGTCATTGAAGTGATAGTATAATGATAACACTACACGAAAGTAAAAAGCCTGTTGGAAATCAAATTAACCCCGATTTGAATGTATGCATCGTAAAAGAGAATACAACAACAGGACAAAAAACTTGGCTTTATACTCATAATATTGTAACAAATGATGGTGATTTATACTATGCACAGCAAGCTGTAGAGGGTACACCAACAAGTGATTTCGGTGGTTCTTCAGGCAGAATGGAATTAAGAACAGGATCAGCAACACCAGCAAAAGGTCATGTTTATTCAGATGTAACTACACCTATAACAGCTTCAAGAAAGGCTATAGATTCTAACTATCCAAAAACTGCTGATGATGATTCAGATAATACAGGTTCAGGAACAGATATTGCAACTTGGAGAACAAGTTGGACAACTGGTGATTTTAACTCTAATGCTATCATAGGTGGATGTATTCATGTTGGTGGAGCAAGTCCAGCAAGTGGAACAAAACTACTAACTCACTTTAGTATTACAAGCTTCAACAAGACAGCAAGTGATACTCTAAAAATATTCGTTAATCATACTTTTAACGGAGTTTAGTGTAATGGCTAAACGCCTAACAATGAGTTCTTTATTCAAGATTATGGAACGATTAAATCATACACCACAAGAGGGTTTGAATGACAAGATGCAAATGAGTGAAAACGTGGTGGTAAAACTTGGCTAGAAAAGCAATTTACAAACACGCAACACAAGTTAATGCTAGTAGTTATCCAGATGACGGTACAAGCCCAGTTGGAACAACAGAATGGAATGAAGATCCAGCACCACAGGGGATGCTTGGAAACACACCTACAACATCAACCATAACCATAGCAAGTGGTGTGGCCACAGTAACAGATTCAGTTACAGTAGTAACATCAGAATCAAGCACATCAGATACTTTAGATAAACTAGCAACAACAAATACAAATGAATTTGACTTGATTTATCTATTTGCTAACACAGGACACACAATAACATTAACACATACTGCAAGCCCATCAGCAGCAGGTCATATATTTACTGTGAGTGGAGCAAATGAAACATTATCAGCAACAAAACCAACAATCCTAATGAGAAAGGGAACATATTGGTATGGATATGGTGGTGGAACAGTTTCAGATGGATCTATCACAACAGCAAAACTTGCAGCAGATGCAGTAACAGCAGCAAAACTAGCTGACGATGTAGTTGATAGTGAACATTTGGCAGCAGGGGGTATTGATACAGAACATTTAGGAGCATTACAAGTAACCACAGCAAAGATAGCAGCAGATGCAATAGACGGAACTAAGATAGCTGACGATGCTATTGACAGTGAACATTATGCAGCAGGTTCTATTGACACAGCACATATAGCTGATGATCAAATTACACAAGCAAAGATAGCAAATAACGCAGTAGGATTAGCAGAATTAGCAAGTGGAACAGATGGAGAATTAATCACATGGGATGCAAGTGGAGATCCAGCAGCAGTAGCAGTAGGAACAGCCACTCATGTATTGACAAGTAACGGAGCAGGAGCAGCACCAACTTTTCAGGCAGCAGCAGGTGGTGGTGCAACTATAGTACACGCATTTTCAAATACTACAACAACAAACTATGCTGGAACAGCTAGTTCATTCGGTTCAGTTGGAGCTGGAGATAGAGATATTTACATTAAAAAGATAGATGCTAACAACGAGGGTGTCTTTACTAAAATCTGGAAAAACGGATCGGCAGTAGAAGTCCAGATAGCGTGAGATAACTCATGGCTATAACTTACAAAGGTGGAAATAGACTAGCAGGACTTTCCAGTGATACAAAACCAACAGCAGATGGAAAACATATCAATGGTTCAACATTCACAGAAACAGATACAGGTAAAGAATATATATTAAATTACGGTGATTGGACAGAAACAAATCAACCAGCAGATTGCTTAGCAGAACTTCTTAGTGATCATTCAGGTTCTGATCAGCAAATGCGTTGTTGGGATTTCTTTTGTGGTCAAGATCTAGTAGAAACTAATGGTTGGACAGAAAAAACAAGTGGTGCTGGAAGTATTTCTATGGCAGATGAAGTAGATGGTGGACTTTTTATGACTTCAACAGCAAGTGGTTATCAAATAATTAGTTTTGGCGATGTCGGTGCTGATCCTGTAAGACAATTTGACGGTGCAAATTCTACATTCATAACTACGGTAAAACATACACCTAATAATACAGGTTATTCAGAAGTAGGATTTCATGAAAACCCTGCTAGTGCAGGACAATATTATCTTATTTACATTTATCCAACAAGCAACACATACGTTAGACTACAAAGTAACGGTGCTAGTTCTGCACACTTAGACCTGGCCACACTAGCAAATAGCATAGATTGGCACACTTACAAATGTGAATCAAAAGGTAGTGAAATAAAGGTATCTGTTGATGGCGTATTAGAGGGAACACAATCCACAGCAGCAAAAGTTCCAAGTGCTAAATTAATGCCCTATGTATCAGCAGCATACGCTAATAGTGGAACAGGTAACACAAACATTAGATATTTTGAGGCGATGAATACATGAATCTTCTAGTAGGATTACCAGTAGTTGCTTTGGTATTTGTAGCAGTATTATTTATTACAGGAGCTTTTGATCCAGATCCTATAGTACCACCCATAGACATACCAACAGTACCAGATGACACACCAATAATACCCACAATACCAACAGAACCTAACTGCATAGATAAATTATATGTCACAGTATATAGATATGATTTAAGAACAGGGGAGTATGATTGGTTAATGTATGAGGGAGAAATGAAATGTCATAATATTCAAGCATATAAGGAAAGTCCTGACTTCGTGGTAGAATATGAAAATGGCTATCGAGGAGCAGAACTAAAGATACAGACATCGTTTGACGCTAACACAAATGGTTGGCAACAGGGGTACAACGCATAATGGCACAAAGATCACTTTACGATTTGCTTAACGGAGAAAATGCTTCTGGTAATCCTTCTCTAGCAGAAGATGCTGCAAATCCAGATGCAGTAGTAGGAAGATCAAGATTCATTGAATATTTTGTAGGTGGTGGAGCAACTGGTGGATTTGATAGGACAGATGTTTGGGATACAAGTGATTCTAACAGCAGTCCAACATTTACTCAAAACCAAGAGGGTATAAAAATCTCAACAGGATCAACAGCTACAAACTCCAATTTCTGGATAGATTGGAATGATAAAAGACCGTTTGATGCAAAAAGTTCCGAAGGTATATGGACAATCAAACCAGAAATGACAGCACAATCTCTATCTAATAATTGGTTTTTGGAAGTAGGAATGGGTTATCAAACAGGTTCTACAGGACATTGGTTTGAACATCATACAGGTCAAACATACATAAATTTACAGACATCACAAGGAGAAGGACACACTAATCATTACACAGGTGTTCCAGTAGATAATAGATGGTTCACAGTAAGGATTGAAAATAAAGCAAGTAGTTGTGATATGTCGTTTGACGGAAGATTACAAGTAACAGCAACAAGTGGATTACAAACATCAGATCGTATGCAACCAACAATGTATGGTAATAGAGGAACATCACAATCTGCTGGATCTGTTGCTTTATCTTGCACGTTCAGATATTTTGAGGCGATGAACACATGATATTACTACACGATATTTTAAACAGAAAAGATGAAATTACAAGGACACGATTTGTAGAAACCTTTTCTGCAAGACAAATTGATGTTGCAGGAACTTATTATAGATGGACAGCAAATTATGATGGAGGAACTGGAACAGTAGCTCTAGCAGATTTAGATAATTATGGTTTATTACTTACAGGAACAAACTCAACAGGAGCTAGTGCTCAAATTAATCATCGTGATTACCTTATGTTTAGCCAACCATGTTCGGCTTATTTTGTAACAAGAATGGGTTGTGGATCAAACCTAAAAGTTCTTATAGGATTAGGTGACGGTGCTAATTACACAGAACCAGATTGGGGAGCTTGGAATCGTTGGGAATGGGGTTATACAAACGATCATGTTTTTTTTGAAACAGGACAAAACAATTCAACAGGACAGACAACCACTAATGTTACCGTAGATGAAAACTTTCACTCTAATAAAATATTCATAGGATTAACAACATCACAATCTTCAATAGACGGTGTGTTAAGAGCAACAAGAAGTGCAATAACTCCTAGAACTCATCAAGAGGCTTTCCAACCATTACTCAAAGCCGAATCAAGAGCAAACGAAACAAACAGAACATTCGTAGTAAATTATTTCGAGGCGTGGAATAATTGACAGTATCTAAAGATTCCATATACGAACTCATAAACGCACCAACGAATGTTATGAAGCAACGCTTTGTAGATTATTTTTCAGGTGATACGTTAGACACTTTTAGATGGTCTGCATATACTGGTGGATCAGGTGGTGCTATTGCTATGTCTGATTCAATAGATGGTGGTTTGGAAATTAAAAGTTCTACAACTAATATGTCACTGATTGATTTTGCACCTTCCGATGCAGGTAAAATAAGACAGTTTAATTATAATGGGTGTGTTCAAATAACAACTGCTAAACTTACAAATGTAACAAATGCAATTATGAGGATTGGTATGAGAAGTAATTATCGCACAGAAGGTGGATCATATGTCAGAATACAATTATATGGTGCAGCAGGTGGTGCTCATGGATCACAGGAAAACATAATCTCAATAAATAGTGATAATTTTTCTGTTACTAATACTGATATTACAAGTAGTTCAACTCCATCAATGTTTGATTGGTTAACGCATAAAATAGAATGTAAATCATCAACAACTGAATATAGTATTAATGGCATTCTTAAAGTGACAGCTAGTGGAATACCAGATGAACAACTAATGCCATTCATAGAAGTGAAAAATGAGGAGGGAACGGCAGCATCAAATCCAATAGGCAATGTAAGATATATGGAGTGCTATAACACATGACCTACCGTTCAGTTTACGAGATTACAAATCCGTTGACAACAGTTGCTAAACAGCGTGTGATAAATAATCTAGGCACAGGCAAACATAATGGCACAGATATTATGGGGTGGACCACAACAAATATCACAGGATCAGGAAGCACAGTAGGAAGTGGAAACGGAACAGACGGTGGTTATTTGCTTAGAACTTCGTCAGGTGGAACAGATTTATCAACTTTAAACTTTAATGATATATGCCAATATTCACATACAGGAAGTGTTGTAATATGGGTAGGTATGAGAGCAGCAGATAAACAAGCTGGTTGGGGTATGGGTAGTAATAAAAGTAATTTTTCACAAAACATGATAAGAGCAACCGTAACATCAACAGCAAATACATATGTAATGTTATACACAGGCAACGCTGCATCATCAGAAGGGGGAACTAATACAAATATGCCTAATACTGATGTTGATCCTTTTAAGTGGAAAACTTTCAAATGCGAACAGAAAAACGGAAGTAGTGAATTATCTATTGATGGCGTATTAGGTGCAGTTAGAACATCTACACAATCACAAGCAGCGATGCAACCAATGGCGTATGCTAGATTAGCAAGTGCTACAACTTATTGTAGATATATGGAGGCATATAACACATGAACGTAAACAAGGCAAAAAAGATAAGAGTAAGATTTCCTAACATTGTTAGTGGTAAAATGGTTGTAGGAGAATGTGAGAAACAGGTAATGAAATTACCAGCTATACAGGACATAAATAATAGGATTTATTCTGAAATGTTTAGTGGATCTTCAAACACACAGGTTGGTGCTAGAATGTTACCAAAGATTGAGGGATTCAACTGCACATGGATTAACTCTGATCGTTTAATGGGTGCGTATGTAGATGCACAATTTACTTTTGCTAGTAGTGAAGAAAAGAAAGTAATGAGAATTATAGACAGACATGGTGGTAAGATAATAGATACAAGAACAGATTTGAATCAAAACAGTTTTACAGAAAAAAATAATACAACCACAGGAAAAGAAACAGAAGTAGAACGAGTTAACGAAATAATAGGAGGATTGAAATGGCGATAAAATACTTAGACGGTGGAAGAATCACAGGTCTTTCAACAGATGCAAAGCCTGATAGAGATACAAGTGATTCTACAAGCCCAGCACTAACTGTTCAAGCAGGAAGTGTGTTTATCGAAACAGATACAGGTTCAAAATATGTTCACAATGGAACAGCATGGATTCAACAACCATTTGATTCAATAACTTCAGCATGGGGAAAAGATAGTGGTATTACAAAACGCCAGTGGTTTCAAGAATGGTTTACAGGTAAATCATTAAACACAGATATTTGGGGAACAGGTTATACCAATGGAACAGGTGCATTTGCTATGATTGATTCAGTAGATGGTGGGTTTAAAATAACATCAGGAGGAAGTCATGCTAATAATAATTCTTGGATATCTTTTCATGCTAATGTAACATCAATAACAGCTCCAAACAAGCAGTTTTCTCCTTATAGTTCAGTAATAATAGATGTGATGAAATATCCACTTGCTAAAAGTGTTTATGCAACAGCAGGTGGTGGTTTTTCAAGCACAGGTAGAGGAGATCAAGCAACATCATCAGGAGAATCTAATGCAGTTCACTTAGTTAATGTTTCTGCTGGTGCTAATTTCCGTTTTATAACAACAAATGCTGGTAATACACAAATCAGTTATGGAGCAGACACAAGTGTTGCATTTGATAATAATTACCATTGTAACAAGATAGAATTAAAATCGTCATCAGCAGAAAATACACTTGATGGTGTGCTTGTAGCAACACTAACAGGTCAGTTACCAGCTCATGACCAAGCACCCTGTTATGGTTCACAGGGATATAGTAATTCAAATCCAGCGATACAATTACTATATGTGGAGGCATATAACACATGACCATTAAATATCTAGCAGGTAATCGAGTTCAGGGAACAAGTTATGATAGATTTGCCATAACTGGTAGAGCTAGTGGTGTTGCTACAACACCCGATGCACAATCTCTTAATCTTGATGGTTCAAACGATTATGTTGATATAGGTGGTAAGAATGATTTTAAATTCTTACATGACGGAAGTTCTTGGTCAATAAGAATAAGAATATTACCTGATGATGTGAATAGTGTGGCTATGATTTTAAACAATAATGGTTCTACCAACACGAATTTAGGATTACAAATGATAGGCTTGGGCGATGGTGGATCTATTAGAATGAGAGTTAGTGATGGTGCTTCTGGAGATCTTGTAACAAATACAACTGCTACAAGCTTTATGACTAATGATACATGGTCAGAAATAGTAGCAACATATAATGGAACTAATCTAATTTTATATCACAACGGTGGAAGTGCAGATTCAGCTTCAAACTCCAACACAAATTATAAAAAAACACAAGCTCATAACCCATTAAGAATCGGTTCTACATCAGATAATAATACCACATGGCCATTTGATGGTTCATTTGACGAGTTAGGAATTTGGAAAGACAGAGTATTGACATCTACTGAAATAACTGCATTATACAATTCAGGAACTCATAGACTATGTTCATATTATCCTGAAAACCTAAGATTATATCTTAATTTCAATACTCCTACAAATCATGGAGCACCTAATGAAAACTGGTTAAAAAATAAAGCACCTGTATTTCCTGATGGAACAATATTCGAGGAAATAGATACTGGTAGGTCGTACATATACGATTCGGATTCAGGCACAACAAATACTGCGAAAGATTTTTGGACAGAAATAACTTAATTGGCTATAGTATCTGCTGTCTTTCAGAATAACGTATTTCAAGACAACGCATTTCAGGACAACGAGTTCGGGGATTACACATTTCAAACAAACATATTCCAAGAAAATGTATTTGATAGAAACCCAAGACTAATCAAAATATTAAATGAAACTCTATCTGTTGCAGATTCAGAACGTTCAGTAATAGGACTAATCAAACATACAAACGAAACACTACAGTCATCAGAATCCCTCCTCTCGTACAGAGATAGGTACATATTTGTCAATGAAACAGAGCAAACATCAGAGGTAGGAAGGACAGTAATAGGTCTAATCAAACTTGTCAATGAATCTGAAAGCGTATCAGAGGTAATAACTAGTCTTGGAGAACTAACTAGGTATGTAAATGAGAGTGTATCTCTGCAAGAATTTGACGGTACTGTAAGAACTATGGCTAGAATTATAAATGAAACACTACAAACATCTGAAAACATACGAAACGTGATAGGTCTTATCAAACTGATAAATGAAACAGAACAGATGTCAGAGGTAATTAATCAGTTAAGAACTAGATTCTATATAGTTAGTGAATCTGTCAGCACATCTGAATTGATTACAAGACTTGGTGCATTAAAGCGATACATAAACGAAACAGAACAGACAGCAGAAAGCGTATCAAGACTTGGTGGACTTCAGAGGTTTATTAATGAAACTATCCAGTCAAGTGAGGCTACAGCAAGGTTAATGAATTTGGGTAGGTTTGTGAATGAAAACGTATCACTACAGGAGTTTGATGGAACTGTCAGATCATTGGTTAAAATGGTTGCAGAAACCCTACAAATATCTACAGCCAAAAACAAGATACTTGGATTTAATAAATATGTAAATGAAACAACACAGTTATCAGAATCACAATTAACAGTCAGAACATTAACTAGAATTATTTCTGAATCTCTTAGTATATCAGAAGTGTTAAATAGATTTAAAACAATGGTAAGAATTATTTCTGAATCTCTTAGTATATCAGAATCTTTGCATAAAATAAAGGGATTAAATAAATTTATAAACGAGTCATTAAGTATAGCAGAAGCAGTATTATCGTTTAAATATATTGTGAAGGTAATATCAGATACATTACAAGTTTCAGAATCAATATCAAGACTAGGAACTATGTACCGTCTTGTATCTGAGAGCATATCGTTACAAGAATTTGATGGATTGAAATCTAGAATATTAGTTAGAATTATCAATGAAGTAATGCAAACCACAGAATCAACATATAGAAAGGTATATCTTTTGGTCCATGTAATAAATGAATCTTTAGGTATATCAGAAGCAGTAAGTAGATTAGGAACTATGAAGAGAATTGTGGCAGAAACATTACAAATATCAGAATCAGCTACAAGATTAGGTTCATTAAAGAGATTTGTGAATGAGGGAATCAGCACCATAGAGGGATTGATAAAACTTGTTCTTACAGATACAACAGTTCTCATCACAACCACATTAAAAACTTCAGATAAGAGTAAGACAGCTAGGGGTGGAGATACATCTAAGAAAGTCAAAACTTATAAGACAGATGAGACAAGTAGAGGTGATTAACTATGAGTAGTGCAGATATGATGGGTAGATCAACCGAATTTAGGGTGAAAGCTGGAAGTAGGGCCACACTCCAATTAACTGTAGCCGATAGTACTGGTTCAGCAAAAGACCTTTCTAACACAACCACATATGCAACTGGAAAGTGGAAAGTATGGAGACCAGGAGGTACACTAATAATTGATGGTAACCTAGTATTCACAACAAGAGCTTCTGGAATAGTATCATATTCATTGACAGCAGCAGATACAGCAGTAGCGAACGCTGGTATATGGGCTGGGGAAGTTGAATTGAAAGATTCAAATGGCAACATATCAGAACAAACAGAAACATTTCAGTTTATATTAGAAGAAAGTTACTAGTAAGACTTATATATCTAGCTATTATAGTATTATTATGCTTACACTAGAAGATATTAATAATCAGGTTTATTTCCTATTTAGAAAATCTCAAGCAGAGGCAATGAAAACAGAGAGATTAGGTAAGATTCATGTCAGTGATCTGATAAAACCATGTATGAGATATGTAATATATAAAAAAATATCAACTAGTTCAGGTATGAATACAGAAGAATTGAAAAGTCTTTACTTTGGCCAGCTAGTACACGCACACTCACAACTAGCAGAGACAGAACACCATGAGAAATTCTTGGGTTATGATTATATAAGAGACAAACCAGTAGATCTAAAATGGGCTCAATCATTAAAGGAAGATGATCCAAAACATCTAGATATAATATATGGATCTATAGATGACTTAATAAAAGTTGAAGGAGAGTGGGTTATAGTGGATAAGAAAACCACTGGCTCTATAGGATATTTCCAAAAATATAACTCAAAACCAAGTGATACTCATAAGGCTCAGATCAATGCATATGGGGCATTACTTAAGAAATGTTATGGTATAGAAGCAAAGAGGGGTTGTGTAATGTATATCTCAAACCAAGTAGATAAGGAAACAAGAGATAGACCTACAGCATTATCATTCAAATTAAACGATCCAGATAAAGAATTAACAGAACTAATAGTAAAAGCAAAAACAATAAAAGATGCTTTAACTAATAAAACACTACCGGGAAGGACGAAAAATTTCCTTTGTGATGGGATGTGTCCTTTCGCAACAACGTGCTTCGAAGATAATAGAACGAAGTATGAATGAGATTATATTTTAACGCAAATAATAAGGCAACACTAGAAGCATTAGTTGAATGTGGAGTTAAGAATGTCATGCTTTCGCACCGATATTCATATGCAAATATTAATAAATTTCATGATAAATTTGAATCGGTTTTTATTGTTGCAGGAACAAAAGGAGATCCAGATAAATACCATGATTTCTTAAAGAAAAAGAAGGAACAGTATGAATATGCAACACAGTTTGACGTTTACTTTGATATGGATGCAACCCTAAAATATTGGAAACAAGAACAAGAAATGGGAATAGATTGGACACTTCCAGTTTTACAGGGTAATTTTATACATCACTTAGCACAGTTAAGACCTGAGCCTAATAGTTTGGTATGTCTTGGAGAGATAAAAGGTGTTGCAGAATTAGAAGACCAGATGAGAAAGCTACCTGGTAACCTAAGATACCATGGTCTAGCCAAATCAAAGTTTATTAAGAATAGAATATTCGAGAGTGTTGATACTGCTGCATGGATATCTATTGCATTAGCTAAGAAGAGTGAAATATGGACTGGAAGTGATTCAATGAGTATGTTCTTTGGTCAAAAAGGTAGGGGTATGGTGCCAATGTTAAGACATTATTGTGAAAGATATAAGGATAATTTAGAAAAGGTAGGTATAACAACAGAACAAATCATAAATGCAGAGTATTCTGCATTATTAAAAGCACCTATAGCATTAATGTTTATGCCACAACTCAAAACATATGGGTTCTATGAAGATAATTTTTTACAGTAATGTTTATAAGCATTGATTTAGTAATTGGTATATGACTGATGATGAGATCTTTAAGATCAAACCAGTAGGTAATACAAAACTTGTAATGGAGAATAAGAGAAAAACAGTATCCCCATTTAACTCTGCCAAACATTTAAAATCTGCCAACATACCAGCACTATGTAATCAATGTGTATACAGATCAATAGATGATGGTGGTAATGGTAAGTGTCCAAAATATGAGAAGGACGCAGTGTGTGCAATAAGAGATGACTTTGTTAAATTCATAAACGAATTAGACACAAGAGAACCAGAAGATATAAAATCAGTATTAGATATGTTGGTCAAACTATCATTTGAAAATGTGTTGATGGCCCTAACTCAGGCAAAGATGGATGGTAATATACCAGATAGAAATACAAAAAGTGAAATAAACTCATTATTAAATATAGTAAAATCAATTAATGATTTAAACAGTAAGGTAACAATATCAGAAGAAAAGAGATTTACTAAAGAAGGAGATATTGAAAACATATTCAGACAGATAAAATCACAGAGATCAGAATGACTGAGACATATAATATAAAGCATTGTATTCACTGTGGTAAAAATTTTGGAAGTACTGATGAAGTTATATTACATATAAAATCTAAACATATGGTGGTTGGTAGTGGTTAACGCAAACATTTCAGATCATGAAAGAAAACATGATATAAATAACCAATACATAAAGAAAACTAATGGGTATTGTGTAAAGTGTGGTCATTATGACGAAGTTCATTATAACAAAACAAAATGTGGGTGTGATTGTCATGGGTAAAGAGGAAGAAAGACATTTATTTGAATACAAGGGTTATGAGAAAAGGTTAGAGGAATCTATACCTAAAGAAACAGATAAAAGAGAGAAAGATTGGTTGGAAAATAGGCTTAAATCTGTTAAAAATAGAATCCGAGATGTGAGTGCTGAAATAAAGAATGGCTAGACCAAACAAAGAGGTCTTAGAAGAAAGGCAAAACTTTCTACAGACCATAACAGATTGTGCTGAAAACCCAAGTAAGTTTAGTGAAGTATTTCTCAACCATAAATTATTTCCATACAACAAGGAATATGTAGATTGTAAGGACAGGTTTATAGTTTATAGATCTGGAAGACAGGTTGGAAAGACAATGAGTACAGCCGTAAAGGCAATACATTTTGCATTTTTCGCACCACTAATGCTGAAGACAGTAAATACTGATTGCACAATAGTAATAGCAGCACCTACACAAAATCAGGCTACAATCATGTTCGGAAGAATAAGAGATATGATTATGAGAAGTGAGTTCTTATCAAGATATGTAATACGTAACACACAGACAGAGATGTGGGTTAGTTTCCTAGACAACACAGGATCATCTAAAATAGTAACAAGGGCAACAGGAGAAACTGGTGTCAGCTTGAGAGGTTACTCTCCACACGTAATCATTGCAGACGAGTGTTCCTTTATCAAGACAGATATACTTAGAGCATTTTTACCATCAGGTTTGGCCACACAGGCTAGGGTATGGTTAACATCAACACCATTTAGTAAGGCTGGATATTTCTATGAAGCCTGCCAGAATGCAAAACCAGGAAACCCTGACGGAATGTGGAGAGAATTTCACATCAAGTCAACTGACAACCCATTGGTACAAGAAGATCCAACATTTGTAGAAGAGATTAAGAAACTTACAAGAGAGGAGTATGTCCAAGAAGTTGAGGGAGAGTTCCTTGATATAGGTGATGCCCTAATTCCTAACAGTTTGATCATGGAGGCAATATCAGATGGAACACCGAGGGGTAGATTACAATATTACATGGGAGTTGATGTTGCAAGAACTGGTATAGATGAGACAGTCTATACAATAGTATCTGTTGATGAAAATGGCACAGTATATTTGGAAGAAGTTGAATCTGAATCACAATCAAATGTAGTTAATGTGGCTGGTAGAGTAAGAGACTTTGTACATAAATATAATATAGTAACAGTATTTGCTGATGAAACTGGATTAGGTGGTGGACTCATAGATTTGGGGAGGGAGCATGGATCTCCAATGAGAGGTGTTACATTTTCACTGCAAGAGAAGGCTGATATGTATAAGAATTTAAGATTATTATTCGAAAATCATAAGATAAAACTAAAGAATGTAAACAAAATGGTATATCAATTATCCTACCTAAGAAGAGAATATACAGAAACAGGTGTAATGAAAATAAAATCGGATGAACATGATGATTATCCCGATAGTTTAGTTCTGGCTTGTAAAGCCGTTCAAGCAGGAGAAGGATGGTATTTATTAGATGTTGGAAAAGGTATAAAAAACGCACTGTTTGGATAAACTTATAAATGATTATGTGATTGAATATATATGGCAAGACCTATAAAGAAACCATGGCAACACCCACCCATTAGAAGCCCTACTACAGGAGAGGCTGGAAAATGGCAAGCAACCCAAGGTAGAGATATATTCACACCAGTAGGAGAAATGGATGCAGATGAGATTGGAAGAGATGAATTGGAAAGGTGGTTACACCCAAGACCTACGTTTAGAGCAGCAGATTCAGAACCAGATCCAGAAATTGATGGTGTAAAAGAAGAAATAGAAAAAACACCAGAAGGAACTAAGAGGATAATAGATGAATCATCAAGAACTACTCCTGGACCAGAATCAAAACCAAGTATATTTGGGGATCCAATTGAAAATTTGAATAGTAATGTAGGAAAAGAACAAGGATATGGTAATCTAGACCTAGCATTTACACAAGGAAGAGGAGAAAACGACATAGGAGGTCAAGATAGCGAAACTTATATAGGATCACAAGAAAATAACAACAAGAGGAAAACAAATATGAATAAGATAACCCACACAAAAGTTGGAGACGACATACATTTCTATTCTAACGGTGTAGAAGGTAGAGGTATCGTTGCAAAAATGGGTAATAGTTATATACAAGTTTTTAAAGAAGATGGAAGTTTTTCAGACATCCATATTAATGATACATTTTTTGTCAAAGATATTATAATAAACAAAACATGGGATAACATGGATCATACTGAACGCTATGATGCATTAGTAAAAATCCATGCACCAACACCACGTTTTCTAACTAAGGGTTGGCATGAACTTCCAAAAGAAATTCAAGAATTATTAACTAAAACTGGTTGGACATATGAGCCAGGTACAACAAAAGATCATGCAGAAACACAAGATCATTCTAGAACTGGTAGCCAACAAAACACACAGTATGATGCAGACACAAAAGAAAAGAGAGAAGTAACTGGAAACACAGAGGGTATAGGAGCAAACCCAAGATTTGGACAAAACCAATCAGAGAAATCAGATGTTGAATTACAACATGATCCACAAGGGCCAATGCTAGGTGGCATTGTAACAAATGAAGAACCACTAGACGCAGAGCCAGACTATGAAGGTCAAACACATGATCCTAAAGCAGAACAATTTAAACATAAAGAATCAGAATATGATGCAGCAACTGGAAAGAAAAAAGATGACGGTGCATCAACTGGAGATCAAGGTGGATTCAATGCAATATATGGACCACATACAGGTAAACCTGGAACAGACCAAAAATATGGAGATAAAAAATCTGGAATGACAGGAGTACCAGACTATAATATAAACACATTTGGAATTAATTACTCTGCTTCAAAACAAGCACACCCACCAAAGAAAGAGGATAAAGATGAGTAATATAGAAGACTGTGAATGTGATTGTGGATGCGAAGACGACATCTGTGAGTGCGAAGATTGTGAATGCGAACACCAAATAAACTAGTAAGACTTATATAATATTCATTGTTATAACATCCATGGCCAGACGTAAAATAGGAAGTTCACACACCACAATTTCTATTAGATGGGAGGATAAAGAAATGTTTAGAAGGTTTGCCAAACTTGTTAAAGAGACAAGAAATGGAGATATGTACGAAAGTGACGCAGTTGTCTTTCGGAAAATATTAGATGAATATATTAAAAATCATGGTAACATGACAGAGGCCCATACAACATATCCATCTAGGAACGTTTAGTAGTATAGTTTTTTCTACAGGTGTTTCCACAATAAATTCTTTGCCGACCTTTATATCTTGGAGGAAGTACTGATCCACATTCAATACACTTAAATACTTTATCCTTCCTCATGCAAACTAGTATTTAAACCATATATTTAAAGCTTTCTAACCAGTGATTAGCAATAATCCTGGTTTACTATTTCACACACTCTTGGTATATATTGTGGTTGTTTTAAACCAAACCCATCTTCTCCATAAATACGTATGATCATATTAATATCTTTTTCAGTCACAGGTTTTGTGGTTTCTTGGAATACATCTATCTGATGATACATTATAGGAGTATAATCACACTCTTCTTGAATACAATTAGTGTTAATATAATAATGCTCCACGCCTAAACCGTGACCAAATTCATGTAAAACAATATTATAAATATCTGAATCTGTTAATGGTTTTGTTGAAATACTACTTCCAACAGTTGTCGTATTCATATTATCTCCCAATGTGATCTGAATTACTTTTTCTTCTGCATGGGTATCTACCTCAATCCAATAATAATATCTAACTGAACTGGAGAAATCATACCCAGTCCTACCAACAGAACTATCTTCCGAACTATGAGTATAATTAATGAACACAGTACATGATGGGTAATCATCTACTGTTAATTTATCATGTTCTTCAAACTCATATTCAAAAACAAAGAAATTCCAATTCCCACCTGTTTTTTCAAGAAGTTTCCTTTCCCATTCTCCTATTGCAGTGTTTGTTATTGCAGATATTTCTTCGGGTTTTTCCTCTGGAAGCATAATACAAACCTGTGGATTATATTTATGATATACACCCATGGTTTTGAAGAAATCAGCATATGCTGGACCTATGAATAGCGTAGATACTAAACATACAACACATACTAATAATATTCTTTGACCTATTCTCATATAAAGGTTTATATAGTTATTACTTTTAAAGATATCCATGGGAGTTAAGATGACTGCTAAATATAAGGGCGATTGTAAAGTTTGTGGAAACGAATGGAAGGTAGGGGATCAAATATTCTATCAGAAAGATCCAAAGATAATATGCACAGATGAAGTTTGTTACTCAGAACAAGGTGGAAGTATAACAAAGAGTTTTCAATCATCATTTACAAAATCAACACAGTCATACCAAAGACCAAAGATAAAATTTATAATACCAGATGTAGAAGTATCAGATGGTGTTAAGACTTGTGCAGAACAAGTACAACAAGTTATTGTTGTGGCACACCACTTAGCATTAAGTATGTATCCAGATCTAGATACAGAGGATCAAACATTTGGTCAGATAAGAAGCAAGTTAGCAGATCAAATACTAACAGTCTGCCGTATGACTGAACCGAAAGGTTAATATGCTGTTTGATATTATATAATTATAATGAATATATCAGAAGTACTTGACATAGAGCCAAGTGAGCAAACAACTTCAAAACCACTTACAGCAGGTTTACATTTGCTAGTCCAGGGATTTAGCAAACACTTTGTTGAAAAAGTTGGTTCTGAATGTGCTGAAATAAAAACAACTGATGGGGAATACTATTCATTCGCAAAGGCAGTAGTCGGACAAGCTGACTCACCTTGGTGGAAGGATGTAGTCTCAAGAGCAGTTGAGAAAGATGCATCTTCTGGTTTAGATGTATGGGTAGTAGAACGTGTTTCTAACACTACTGGCAGACCAATGCTAGCACTATCAGCATATGAACCAAAGAATGCAACACAAATAAAGGTACCTGCTTAAATAGCAACCTTTATATATTTTTTTTATTTTATATATGTATGAAATTAAACTGTTCTACTTGTGCAAATATGGTTGGCCATGATGAACATTGTAGATGTCCATGTCATAATGAGGATTGGGAGAGAATATGAAATTCAAATGTAAGGTATGTGGGTGGATAAAAGAGAATGAACCAATGATGCATATAACAAGTGGTATGTTAAAAGAAATATCAGATCATGAGAAGGAGCATAAGAAGAAATGAAATTCAAATATATGTGTTTCAGATGTGGCTTACACTTTGAAACCAAGACAGATGCAGATATGCATACATTTTTAACCAAGCATAACTTTAGAAAGGTTGAGATGAAAACATAATGACATATAAATGTAAGGGTTTATGCTCAAGAAAAGTAGGTATTGGAAAAACGTCAACAGATTATGAACAACCAGCTAGTTGGAAAATGCCATTCTTAACTCATGGTAGGTGTAGGACTTGTCAGGCATGGCAAAAACTATCTAAACCAAGATGTATTTGTTGTCATTCATTACTAGCATTAAAACCAAGATTAAATAAAAATAGAAAGAGATATATTAATTTTCCAGGAGTGAAATAATATGGATGAGATGCTTTATCTTTGGTTTCTATGTGGATGTTATTTACTAGGAGGTTTAACCATAGGTTGGTTTGGTGGTATATGGTATAGGAATAGAAAGAAAGGTAATAAATCAGGAACAGGTAGATGGGATTATACTGACAGACATTTAGGAGATGATGATTTCAAATGAGATGGGAGAAACAAAAAAATGGTAAATGGAAACTAATAGGGCCAGCCAAAGGAAAGGTTGATCCAGATGATCCTTCATATATGTTTAAATTAAAATCACAAATGAAGAGAGTTAATCCATTCTGTACTAGTTGTGGTACTACATATAACCTAGCAGATCCATGTGTTCATCATTTATCAGACTCCCCAGAGCATAGAGCAAAGTTTAAAGCGTGGCAACTATCACAAAGAAAGAAAAAAGAAACAACTGAAGTAAATAAACAAACAAGATTATAATATAAATATTTTATAAACGGTTATCTTTATATGCTAACCATAATATACTACCTCTATGTTCGTTTATCTAACATGGAAGAATCTTGAAGGCAAGGAACTAACTACTATGTTAGAGTATAAAAAGGCAGAATTAATGGTGGAAAAGATGAAGACTCATGGAGTAAATCCACATATAATATTTGAATCTACAAGTGTAACTCCAGCGACCTTGTTCCCGGAAAAATAGTTAATAACTAACTAACTAACTAACTAACTCAAAAGGTTTATATTCTAATATATCTATGGTATACTATGGCAGAAATAGTAACAATATCAATACCAACAGAAGATAAAAAAATTATCCAATCAGTAATGAAATTAAAACCTGATGGAACTTCTTTCAGTAAAACTGTAAGGATAATGCTAGAAGATTATTTAAGAGGTAGAAGTAATCCTATATTATTACCAGAAAGTAAAGTATTAACCACTGAATCAAAAATAGAGGAGTGGAAGAAAGCAATATCTGAAATGGATGTGGAGGACTTTAAAAAACTACAAAGAAAACAAGCACAGATTTATAATCTAATAAACAAGAGGGTATCAAAATGTCTGAAGTAGAGAACTACATAGCAGTAGAAGATAATTCAAAAACACATTCAAGAATAATAGATGAATTGTTTGAAATATTTGGTAGAGTAAAACACACAGAAGTTATAGATGCATTAAGACCAAATATGGAAGTATCATTTGATTTTTCATCTGATGAGTTTCTCGATTTATACATAGAAGATAAAGGAAACTTTTTTGATCATGTTAGAGAAGCTATAATGAGACAGTTGGAAGTTAAACATCGTGAATTTGATGTTAGAGTTACATACTCTGGTTTAAAGATTAAACCAATGGGCCAACCAACAATATCAATGCAGGATATAAATCCTAGAGATTATGAAAACAGTGTGATATGTTTTGATTGCCAGATAATTGCAGTAGGTCAAAGAAAATCATACATAAAGACTGGCAAGGTATCATGTGATATATGTGGTAATACTGATGATGTGAAATGTGATGAAGAACTTAAATTAAAAACTACTAGATGTAGTAATCGTGGATGTAGTAAAACACCAATGCAGTTAGTAAAGAACACTATTAAAACTGATTACATACAAGATATATGGTTTCAAGAGCCAATGGAAACTTCTAGACATAGTGCACCAGTTACATTTATGGGAAAATTACATGGCTCATATGTTGGGGATGTTTTCATAGGTCAAAAGAAAAGAATCACTGGTATATTTAAGACTGTTATTGATCCAAAGAAAGTAGAATATGATCTAATAGTAGATGTTATATCTGTTGATAATTTAGATGAATCTGAGATAGTAAAGCCAACAGAAGATGAAATAAAAACATTGAAGAAAAAAAGTGAAGAACCAGACTTTCTTAATAATATAATTAATTCATATTCACCAAACATATATGGTCATGATGATATAAAATTAACGTGTTTATTATACCTGGCCAGAGGAGTTCCAAGCAGTAAACGTAGTGAGATTAATGTTGCCTTGTTTGGAGATCCATCAATGGCAAAGTCAGAGATATTAAAATTCACAAGTAGAGTAGCTTACAAGGCTAAGTATACAAGTGGTAAGGGTAGTTCTGGAGCAGGATTAACAATAGGTATGGTAAAAGAACATGATTCATTGGTACCAATGGCAGGTGTTTTACCACTACATACTAGAGGTTTTGTTCAAATAGATGAGTTTGATAAAATGAGAACAGAGGATAGAAGTGCAATGCATGAAGTGATGGAGCAAGGTACTTGTTCTATAGCAAAGGCAGGAGTTAATTTAACACTTGAAGCAAAGTGTTCAATACTAGCAGCAGCCAATCCAAAGTATGGAAGATATGATTCTGAATTAACAATAGCAGATAATATTAACATACCACCAGCATTACTGTCAAGGTTTGATATCATATGGTTGATAACTGACAAGGTAGATTCAATACAAGATGTAGCAAAGGCCCAGCATATATTAAAATCATTTCGTGGAGAGACTGATGTTGAAAAAGTATTTCTAAAAGAAAGAGAGTTACTGGCATACCTTAATTATATTAGAGATTTAAAACCAACACTTGGTAGTGATGTTTCAAAGAAGATAGAAAACTTTTACCAGAAGATGAGGAGTATGGCAAATAATGATGCAGATAGTTTACCTGTAGGTATTAGACAACTAGAAGCTATTATAAGAATGAGTCAAGCACACGCAAAATTATTCTTTAGGGAAGAAGTTACAGAAGATGATGTTAAAGCAGTGTTTGATTTGTTAGGTAGTAGTTATATGTCTTTTGATAAAGAACTTACTGTAGATACTGCATACCAATCAGACATAACAAATTATAACACAAAGAATTTAACAAAAGAAAAAACTGCTGATGTGGTTTGGGCTGGTTTATCAGATGGAACAAAGGATCAAAATGTGTATATGGTTTTATTTACTAAGGAGTTGGTGAAGACAGAAAAGTTTGATCAGAGTGCAGCAACCAAATGGTTTAACCAGTGGGAAAAAGAGGGAATAATACTAAAGAATAAAAATGGAACATATAGAAAAGCGTAACGCATATATACTTATGCCACACCATACATATAGGATAAAAATTGATAAGTATGGCTAAAACAGAGAAAGTAGAACTTGATCTATCAGTCTCACAGTTGGGAGGGGTAGGTGCAGTTACTGCTAAGAAACTAAAAGACTTTGGAGTTACTTCTTTAGTCGATGTATGTGTTAGAGGTTCAAAAGAACTTTCAACAATAACAGGAGTAGCCAAAGAGAAAACAAATGTATGGGTTACAGAAGCACAGAAAATATTAGAAGAGAATGACATGGTCAGAAAACCAGAGATGGATGTATTAGAATTATTAGAATACCAGGAAAAATTATACACACTTGGTACAAAGACAGAGGTAGATACTCTACTAAGAGGTGGGGTAAAACCAGAAAGTTTGTATGAAGTCTACGGAGAATTTGGTTCTGGTAAGACACAGTTCTGTTTAACGTTGGCTGCTGAAGCCATATCTAATGGAGAAAAGATAGTATGGATAGATTGTGAGGATACGTTTAGACCAAGAAGATTAGCAGAAATAATTATAGCAAGGGGATATGCCACAGATATAGAAGATTGTAAAAAGTTTTTGAGTAATATAATATATTATTATACACCTAACACAGAGCAGATGATGGGAAAAGTCAATGCTTTATCGCCAATACTAACTGAAATTAAACCGAGAGTAGTAATACTAGATGGTGCTATAGGTCAGTTCAGAGAGGAATACTTGGGGAGAGGAACACTCGCTGAACGTCAAAATCAGATAGCTCATCTGATGACACACCTAAAGAACATCTCGTATTACTTTAATTGCACAGTTTTATTCACAAACCAAGTGCAATCTGATCCAAGTATAATGTTTGGAGATCCAGTGAAACCAATAGGTGGAAATGTTGTAGGTCACGCACCTACATATAGAATGTATTTTAAGAAAAGTGGAAGAAAACACATAGCAAGAATGGTAGACAGCCCAGAAGACCCTGTGGCTGACATACAATTCGATCTTACTGATAAAGGAATTACAGATGTAGAGACATGAAGTGGGCTATACTATGTCATACTCAAAGCATAGAGAGGTTTGCCTTGTGTTCATTAGAGCATGAGTTTTTATCCTGCATTGATGCCCACTTCTTTTAATTATGAACCCAAGAGAACGGATGCGTTTCAGCAATCGTAAGGCAGTGATATGGTTATTAGAACATGGTTATGATGATATCTGGTTAAAACCTCACACTAGAAGACATGATTTAGTATATACTAGTGGAGAATGGTATAGAGCATTAGATTTATGGAATTTATTTGATGGTATTTGCTTTGATGAGGAGGGTAATGTAGTATTTATCCAAATAAAAACCAATTCCTGGCCACCAACTAAGCCAATAACTGACTTCATGAGATATAAAAAGAATATAAAAGTTATATCAATCAATGTATTTAAGAAGAAAAATAGGTGGGATATAAAAGTAAGGGAATACTTTAATAATAACGATATAAAAGATAACTATAATGACAAACAAAATAGTGATAGCGTCAGGCGTTTGCAGTAAATGTGGACACCCACAATCCACACATGAAGGCAATACAGGTTGCACGGAATGTAATTGTGACTCCATCGGTTCATACTAAAAGACTTAATTAGTAGTAAACATTAATATATCTGTGAAAAAAGATAAAGATGGTAATTTTATAGGTGTTGGAGAAACAACAGCTATAAATATACTACAAGATTTATATAAAAACACAAAAATAATACCACAATATCCATTTATAAAATTAATTAATGATGATTATAAGGATAGTCTTAGTGATAGTTATCTAAAACACAAACTAGACATCGTAGTATTTAGGCCCAGTGAGAAACCAATAGTTGTCCGTGTCCAGGACAAACATCATGAAGGTGTGCTAACAGCAGCCAGAGATACTGTGATGAAAAAGATATTAGAGTGGAATGATTGTATAGTTGTGGACCTTAACTGGTATGAGTGTGAAGAATTGTGGAAAGAAGAAAAAAATACCAATTCGATTAACGAGGTTGTTACTTCGTTGAAGAATTCAGGATTGAATTTGTGATGAATTCCTTATAACAAATACCACAATACGTTAGTTTACCAGATATTATTATAGACTCTCTTCTACAAAGTCTACATGGTTCTGTTATATTAATAAATGATCCTAGGTCAGCTATTACCATTATGAGTATAGATCTTTGGGTGGTGGATCATCTTTCTTCGGTTCTGATTTATCATCCTTATGATCTCCCTCCTGTTTCATATACATATTATATAATTCAATTTTTTGTTGGCTTAATTTTTCATGTAACATTAATAATGTTATGTCAATCTCAATGAAACTCATTCTGTTAACTCTAAATGCTTCATCAATTTCCTCATCAATTTTATTGTGTAATTTCTCTATTATATCCCATCGAGGTTCATGAGTATGCTCATCGCTCTTGCTCATGTAGTAAATATAATTGTTTATAATATATAAACTTAATCAAACTTTATGCCTTACTTTACTCACGATTGCTAATGTTACTCCTATTATTGGTATCAATTCAAGCAAATCTATACCATATATAATAAAATCTAGAATTATGTTTTTACCATATATTAGGGTGTGATCATGGTCTCCAAAAAAACACTCTGCTGCTGTTATTGTGTGTGGTATTTGGGCATATAATATACCAGCCGATATGAATAATGAAGCAGTTATATGTCTTTCATACCAATTTAGGAACCTAGTTATAATATTAGCCATGACAAAATAGTAAAGTTAAAATATTTAAATCTTACCAAAGAAATATGGTATTCCACATAGACTTTAAGGTAAAGCCTGCTGATAATAGGGGTATATATTATTCCGAAACAGAGAGGGCATTAGTATACCTACCTATGCATGAATCTATAGAAGATATCTATAAGACTATAAATCACGAGGTATACCACCATTGTTTTGAACAGGCTGGAGAAGCAGATGACATGGATGAAGAGATGGAAGAAGATTTAATCTTCCAACTATCATGGGCCGACTATTCTCTTAGATAGCTCTACTTCCACGTTGATTCATGTACCATTTTTTTGATCTTATTTTTGATCTTCTGACACTTTCTCTTTCTGCACATATACCACAGTAGAACTTACCCCTAGTGGATGTCTTTGCATCCAAAATATCTGTGCATAGTCTACACTTCCAAACAACTGACTTGTTACTATTGTTTGGCATTTGTCTACATCTTCTACAGAATCTGTATTTGTATGCCCTTGTGGCTTGTCTTTCTAATTCATAGTTTGTAAGTGGTTTGTTACAACCTATATTCTGACAAAACTTATCCATTATAGATGAGTTTTGTGTTTGGTCTAACATTTTAGATCTCCAAAGATTAAAGGTATATCCTTTACAGGTATTTTCACTGTTATGTAACCTATATTTCTTTTTCTCATTCTATGTGCTATTTCACTACATCTTTTCGAACACCATTTACTAATGTTTTTTCTTTGACCTACTACTAGTATGTTTCTTTTACATAAACCACAAAGTCTGCTTACATTTCTAGGTTTTCTGTTTTTAATATACCATAGCTTTCTATAAGATACTCTATATTTTTCTGCACAATATCTAGAACAGTATTTAATTCCTGTTCCCCAGAAACCTTTCTCATATGGTTCTCCACATTCCTTACAAGAAACTATATTCTTGTTGCGAATTTTTCTTTTACCAGTTGTAAATCCAGTTCTCAGCTTACCATTTTTTCCTAATGATGTAGTTTTATATATTTTTGACATCATCCTTATCCCAATACTTTCGTATTTTCTTTAGACATTTCTTACAGACTTGGAGTCTATCTACTGTGTTTGTAACATCAGGCGAAAGGCATATGTTGCAGATCATCTTAAATCCTCATCGTTTCTGTGTTGTATATCTTTGGTATTAACTGTTTCATCTATTAGATAGTTGAACATATTTCTACCACCCATCATCTCTTCATTGATTTCATCCAACAATGCTATCACATCATCTTCGGATAAAGAACGACATCTTTCATTTCTAATATCCGAAATCATTTTATCTACCACTGTGTCACGATTTGGTAGACCAGTTAGTTTTGCGATGGTTATGGTACAGCAAAAATGAAGCACCATTTTTTCTCTATCACTTAGCATGGGCCTATCCTCATGTTTTCTAACTTTCTTATTTCCTTGCGAATTTTGTCGTCATGCCAAATTTCTAATTCTTTATGTGGAGTGACAGACGTAGCATTCCATGTCTCTTCTTCTAAATCCATTAGATATTTTATGTTTTTCTTTCTTTCTTTCTTTGTAAATGGTCTAGGATCGTATGTGTTTCTATGTCTACATGGAATCTTAAACCATTTTCTGTCATGATCAATCATGTTTTTTGTGTAGAAACAACCCCAAGTAGACCAATAACCAAAACATATTGGCTTTCCTCTTTCTTCAATAATGTATGCGTTCTTTCCACAGTAAACACAGAGATCAGTAGACTTTATTTTTCTTGGTTCTATTTTAAACGGATCCTGTGTTACCAGTTTTCCAGATAAAACATTAAAAATTTGTTTCTTCTCTGGCTCTGGTTTTTTATCAACAGTATACTTCTTATGGAAACTGCTGACGTGTGTTTTTAATTGTGATTCAGATCTAAATGATTCGCCACACTGACGACCATAAACATTCTTTTCACATTTATATTTTTCCATAACTATAATATCGGGGTTACTTATTTATATTCCTTTCTATACTTTCCCGGCCATAGTATATATTTGGGTTTTCTTTAATCCAGGGGATGATATAATATTTACAATACATTTCGGCTATTTTATACACCTTCTCTTTACTTCCAAGTCTTACGTTTTTAATAAAACCCTTTACATGGAAATCTATCAAATCATTTCTATCAAACCTAGCACATAGTAATGCTTCAACTGGGTTGTTCATTACATCTTCTTTTGTTTTACGCTGACCCATAACTCTCTTGTGTTTTTTAAATAAACGTGGAGAGAATGATTCAACTCTCTCATCTTCCAGTATATTCCAGACTTGGTGGAATGATTCAAGTATGAGATCATGTTTAGATTTCCTAATTTCTGGAGTGAAATTAGCTTTTAATATCCACATTGCAATATGTTCACAAGCTTCATCTATATCAGTTCCCATATTAATATGTGCGAGTTCATGCATTTTATTTGTGGTCTTATTACCATTTGTTCCAAGCCATATTATATAGTTACCATGTCTTTCTTCATAATAACTATCCCTACCATCATAATCATTTATTACTATGTTCATTGTAATTTTCCCCATTGATCTGCCATAGCACACGCTATACCAAAGAATGTTCTGCTTCTATCAGTAGAATTTCTTGGTGTGTTATACCAACCTTTAGTATATCTATGTCCGTTTGGAGTGGTGATATACGAAACTGGCACGATCTTTGTTGGCTTTAAGTTTGGTAGATTCTTTAACCATAAACAAGTTTTCTTTGAATGATCATGACCGAACTGATAAGGTTGTACGATTTGTGTGTATGGTGGTAGGTTTGCTTTTCTAGATGGTACTGGATTCTCAATACATATCTTTTCTATATCTGCATTCCATAATTTCATAAACAAACTGTTGTCAATCTCCACGTTTTCTATTTCATTTAACCTTGCTCTATTTCTACACAAATATGTGCATGGTGGGTGTCCTATTAACATATCCCATCCCTCATCTAAATGATTTAATACATCATCTACTATGTGAAACTCGTGACTACCAGGATCGCCAGTTAACATTAGTTCATCTTGCTTAATGTCACACGACCATGCGTCATGACCTGCACATCTGAATGCTGTTCTAATTCTTCCAGAACATTCACACGCTACTAATACTTTCATTCGTCCATCATGTATGAATCATCTATATCATCTTCATCATAACCTACTCTTTCTTCTTGGTATTTACAATACAGATAGACTAGATAGTTTATAGTATCTTCAATGGTATCAGATACTTTCTCATCTTTAACTTCAGGTGTCACATGAGGATCACTTGTCAGTGATATTAATCTCATCATCTTGTCAGATATTCTAACAAGTATAGACTTTGTTACTGTGTCAACAATATCTAACTGCTTTGCTACTGATAGATTGTATAGTGTGTCGCCATCATTCTGTTGTTTTCTGTTATAGTCAGCACCCTTTTTCTCCACCATATTATATGCATTTCTGCATAATCTACTGTGTTCTTCAAGCACTTTCTTTAAAGTTGTCATTGTATTATACCATTTTTCTTTACAAGAGGTTTTGCATCTTCTGTTAGATTTAACACTTCAACCTTTCTTCTACACCCACATTCTGTTGTGGTAATATATCCTTTTCGTTTAAGATTATGTGTTACTTCTCTACTACGTCTTTGATCTAGACCAGTTATAATTCCCATCTCAGTATTTGTTAATCCTTCAGGATGACCTTTCAATGCTTTAAAACCTATCATAGCACTGGTACCTTGTATGTTTTCTGGTTTATAGTCTTTTGTTCTTTGTATTATACTATCATATTCTTTGTAATAATACTTTCTTGTTTCTTTACATCTACAAAATATGGTATCAACATCTCCACTTTCTCTCAACCTTATCAGCCAATCTCTAGTAGCTTTATCTCCTATACCAACAGAAGATGAAATCTCAAAAGCATAAAACGCTTTCTTATTACTCTTAAGCAGTTCTAGTATTTTATCTATATATACTGGTTTTATTTCAGGCTTTGGTGGTGGTTGATCAGTCTTGACAATTTTATATGTCCTAGCTAGTCTCATTTCTTTTACCTAAGATTTTATTCACATCTGATATGTGTGGCTGTCTTGATTCTGGTTTTGACACCAATGGGTTGATGAATATCTCTCCATCTTCCTCTACCAGAATCTCTACGAATCCAATGTCAGGAATTGTGTGGCCCATACCTCCTTTCAACTGAAATGAATCTGGGTATTTACAACATGGTGTTGTGATTATAGTTTGCAGTTTCATCTCTCCCTCAACTTCAAAGAAAGCTTTATACTCTCCGTAAGAATGAACGTGGCTTCTGAGTTGAAGATCAGCTCTAGTCTCTAAGGAATCATTACAGTTAGCTAACTCTTTTGACAGTGGTCTACCTTTACCTGCTGGATCAGGCGAGTATGATATGTGATGTGCATATAATATCTTCAAACCATTGATTTTCAGAAGACCATAATCATCACTGATACTAGTCTTTGAGTGTGGCGAATTATATATTGCACCTAGCTTCTCTGCTAATACTTCATCCCAATCTGTTGCACCAACCTGAACATGATACTTTGATCCCCTGGAAACATAACATATTTTCCATTCAAATAATTCATGTAGTAATTTTACACAATCATTTACCATGTCTAATGGATCAGTGGTCCATGATTGGTTTCCATGTTGGTGTCTATTTTCTCCATCAATTCCCTCTCCGTTTATGATGAGGACATCAATGTGTCTTTTTCGTAGGCTTTTAGCTCCCCATTCCAAGACCTTTCTAACTTCCTTTTGCTCATCAGTTAATTCCCAATGAGAATTTTTGTTAGCTAGTACAGGATTTGAAGAACAAGCTCCTTTTATACTACCATCGTGCAAGTCGCTAATTACAACAATGCTTTTCATACCTTTGGAAAAAACTGGGTACTTATGCACTTGTCTACCATTCTCTTTCACAAGAAATGGAAGTTTCTTTTTCATCTTTGTTTTATATTTATTCATTATTATTTAAACCTTTCTAGAATTTTAGGTCGTTTATTAAACCATCTTCTGACACAATACTTTCTAATAAAGCTTGCTGCTACATACCAAAATGATATTGTTAGCATACCTATAGGCTCTCCTGTTTCTATAGTTTCTATATAATGTGGTAATATTGTGTAGTTCATAACAGTTGCTATTGCACAACCAACAACAACATCGGAACTAACCTCTATTACTGATCTTTTTCTTGAATCTTGTTTCATTTTCATTATCTGTTTTATCAATTATTTAAGCCTTTTCTTTTTCTCAGTCGTAACCCTAAACTTGTCATACTTTGACTTGTCCTCTTTACTTCTTTTTACTTTCATTTCTCAGATACTCCTAGCATAAATTTATCACGAGCTGTCTCCACAAATTCAGAGAAGTCATCAGTTTCCATCCATGTAATATGCCCAGCAATATACTCTACAACTTTAGTAGTTACTGCGTTTCCAAGACAATGATATCTTTGCGTATCGCTGATACCTTTGGTCCAATCATCTGGAAAACCTTGTAGTCTTTCACATTCTTTAGGTGTTAGTTTTCTCACTTTATCTCCATCAACTATTGCGAACTCATTACTACTAGTTGTTAATGTCCATGTACTGTCTCTATCTTGAATCCTCTCTTGCATATTGGAGTTGGGGTGTGATCTGTATATCATTTTAGTAGGTTTACTTTCTTTAATCATTGGTCTACCTCCTCCGTATCCTTTCCAATATGTCGCTGTGAGGGTTGAAGAACATTCGTCTTTTGCGTAGAGTTTCTTGCGTGATTTATCATTCCTTGGATTGACCGATCCGATAGGTAGTATTTCTCGTCTACTTCTTCCTCTAAGATGTCCGATAATGTAGAGCCTCTCCCTACTCTGTGGAACAAAATATTTGCTGTCAAGCAGTTGCCATTCAACGTCATACCCCAATTCATCCAATGTTTGAAGCATGATTTTGAAGGTGTTCCCTTGCTCGTGAGATAATAACCCTTTAACGTTTTCAAGGAGTAGATAAGATGGTTGTTTTTCCCTAGCAATCCGTGTAATTTCAAAGAAGAGATTGCCTCTTTTATCTTCGAAACCCAATCTGTTTCCAACGATTGAAAATGATTGGCAAGGAAATCCTGCACACAAGATGTCAAAGCTCGGTAATGTTTTGGTGTCAATGTCTCTTGCGTCTTTATATTCTGGCTCATGTCCAAAGTTTTTTGCGTAAATTTGTCTTGCATATTTATCTATCTCACAACTCCCAATACATTCATGATCCCATGCTTCAAGTCCAACTCTAAAGCCACCGATCCCAGCGAATAAGTCAAAGAATTTCATTTCCTCTTCTTCTTTATCTGTTCTACTAATCTCATGGCTAATTCTTCAAGGTCTTTACTCGACAAGTCATAGCTCTCAACTTCCACCAATATATTACCATTGTGAGACGTAGTTGCGTCATTCTTTTCAATTCTAATCTTGTTCCTTTGTGTGTTATCTACCATCTGCCTATAACTTCCCCTGTCATTTCCCATTCCTCATGAGAAGCTTCAGCATTTTCTTCCCAACAAGCTACACAGAAACCCATTCTTTTATACATTGGATGAATTTCCTCAATGTTATCTCCACATACTTCACATACTTTTGGGGGTTTTTCTTTAGTCATTTCATTTCCACCAATCATTATCAATAACCTTTGTTCCACATTCATTGCATATCTTGTGCTTCCAAACCCATGAGCCATAATTATCATCTGTCGTTGGTTTATTATATTTGTGTTCTCTAAGGAATAAACTAATCTCATCAATTAAATCTTTGGCAGAATCCATTCCTCTACATTGACTTCCTCCACCGTGAGCGTTAGTAATCCTAATTCCACCTCCACAGATAAATTCTAATTCATCAAGCAGATTTTCGAATTGTTCTGGACTATATGTGGTCATTTCGATTCCTCTCCTGATCCTAAACATTTAGGACAGTAAAACGTTCCATGTCTATTAACACCTGTTCCATTACATCTATTACAATCTTTCATTTCAAAACCTCATCTATGGTATTTATATGGTACATTATCAACCTTGTTAGACCAACACGCTTCACAATCTTTGCATTGATTCTTTTGTTGCGAGGAAGGGCATTTAAACGAGAGCTTATCGTACACATCAGGAGTAATAACAGTAGAAGTAACCAAACCTAACTTTCTTGCGAGTTTTGTCGGTGGTTTGCCGTTTTTCTTCAAAGCCGACAAGCGAATACATAAATTTCCTGGTATCTTGTGGCCAGATGTAATATATCTCTCTACTAATCTCCATTCCTTTGTAGGTAGCCAATGCTTTATGTGTGGGGTGTTACGAGCAACTTTGCATATATTATCCAACATTAACTCACTTTGTAAGTCTCCAGAATCAAACCAACGAAATTTCTTCTTGATTTGTTTCACTATCTTGTATGACATGACAGCTACGAAG
>VTLG01008728.1_pt1 | contig 61327 bp, 68 predicted proteins | sample 4694571 | NCBI WGS metagenome assembly VTLG01 (sample SAMN12604809, study PRJNA352737) | marine metagenome | biome: ENVO:00000447; feature: ENVO:00000209|ENVO:00000569|ENVO:01000036; material: ENVO:00002151; isolation source: viral sequences binned using virsorter ...
TAGAAATCAAACTCATACTGCAACAACTTCTTCAAATGTTGCCGTAGATGGAGGAACAGGAGTTGTTACTGTAACAGTAGCATCAACAAATGGTATTTCAGTAGGACATCATGTTCAGTTTAGTAACCTAGCAGGAGAAAATGGTTCTGAATTAAACTTTGATACTACACAAAATAATAACTTCATAGTTTCAAGTGTTCCTAGTTCATCATCAATTACAGTTACTACACTTGCAGGTGGTAATCCTACAATCGCAAGTCCAGGCGCTCATACAGGAACAGTACAAAGACTTCAAGCAAGTGCGATTGTTGTATTTCAAATGCCTGATGACCAAACAACAGTAAATGACGGAACTGCAACTGCAGGATTACCTATTGACATTAATGTAACAAATATTAAAAATGGATTTGCAATTAATGACATTTGCACAGGTACTTTAGCAAATGTAAATGGTAATATTAACTCACTTACAATATCAGGAATTAATGGCAATACTACCGCAACAACTCTATCTACATTAAAAGGATTAACTGATAATCTAGTTATAAATGAGCATGGTGTATTTACAGGTGTCTTCACTATACCTAATAATAACACTACAAGATTTAGAACTGGAGAAAGAGTATTTAAATTAATTGATAATATTAACAATAATAATGAACTTGGATTACACTCTACAAAAGCAGAGAGAATATTCAGAGCAACAGGTATTAATGAAGAAAGAGAACAAACTATTCTTGCAATCAGAGTACCTGAGTTTGTAAGAGATAGAGTTCAAGATACAAGAACTATTTCTAGAACTGTAACAGGTGCAACTAGATTCCAAGGAACACAACAACTTGATCCTCCTGGAAGAGATGATCCAGATCCAGGACCAAGCAGACACGATCCTTTAGCACAAACATTCACAGTAGATGGTGTAACTGAAGGTTGTTTCTTAACAAAAGTAGATTTATTCTTCTCAACTAAAGGTGTAAGACCTGTATTAGTACAATTAACAGATGTGTTTGATGGTCACCCAGGTAATAAAATTTTAGCAAGTAAAACTGTTCAAGTAGAAGATGTAAATGTTTCAGATGATGCTCAAACGGCAACTACTGTAACTTTTGATAGTCCTGTTTTTGTAAAAGAAAACACAGATTATGCCATAGTGATAAAATGTGATGAACCAGGATTAAAAGTTTACTTCTCAGAGGTAGGCGGTTCTAACATAAGTGATAATAGAACTGTATCATCAAATCCTCTCACAGGAACAATGTTCTTATCACAAAATGGTTCTACATGGACTCCACATCAACAAAGAGATGTTAAGTTTACACTTCACAGAGCAGACTTCGATGTATCTACAGGTACAGTAACTTTAACTAATAACCAAGTTCCTTTACAAGAACTTGAAACAAATCCATTTGAAACAAATACTGGCACAAATAAAGTAAGAGTAAAACATAGAAATCACGGATTTAAAGCAAACGATAAAGTTACAATTAGCGGAGTGCCTTCAGGAGTATATGGTGGTAATTCAGCAAGTAATGGTATACCTGCTACAGAATTAAACGGTCAACATGTCGTGCTAACACCTACGATTGATAGTTATGTAATCGAAGTAACAAGTTCAAATATCACAGGCACAACTTCAGCATTAGTTTCAGACTTTGTTGGAGGCACAACTGTCAAAGCATCTAGAAATGTAAAAGCAGATGTATTACAACCTACTATCGCATCAATTAAATTACCTAACACTTCATTGTCAACTGTATTAAATATTTCAGATACAAGTTACACAATGTCTGGTAATAAAACATTAATGCCGAATGATAACTTCTATTCAACTAAAACATTCTTAATTGCAAGTGCTGATAACCAAGCAACTAATTTTGCAACACAAGGTCATTCAGCAAAAATGATTGTTACATTAGGAACAAATCATCGTACACTTTCACCTGTATTAGATAGTCAAAGAATTTCATTGTGTGCAATATCAAATAGAATTGATAACGAAACAGAGGCAACTGTTAATAATTCAGCATTCGATAATAGAACAGTATCAAATGCCGTAAATACAATAGGATTGTTTAACACTACTTCAAATATGACTACTGCAAATGCAGATAGAAAAGCAGAATTTTTAACACTAGATATAGGTAAAACAATTACAGTATCAGGAGCATCTAATTCTAATAACAATAAAGATTATGTTGTTACAAGTGTTTCCTCTGATGGCGCAAGTGTAGGACTAACACCTGCACCTGGCACGGACGAAAGTGCTAGTGCAAATATTACAGTAGTTCAAAAAGAAAGATTTAGAAGTGATATAGCACCTACAGGAGCAACTAACCAAGCAAACTATTTAACGAAGAGATTTGTTTTAGAAAATCCTGCAACTGCTATTAAAATTTTATATGAAATGAACAGACCTAGTGGTACAATTTTAGATGTCTATTACAAAATTATTGAAGATGGTCAAGATTTAAAATTTGATGACATTGCATATAGAGTAGCGGCAACAGATGTAACCGATACTGCAGATGAAGAACCTAGTATCTTTAGAGAAAGAGTTCATACTATAAGCGGACTAAATGCGTTTTCAACTATAGCAGTAAAACTTGTATTTAAAACTACAAATACTGCATATGTACCACAAGTTAAAAATTTAAGAGTATTAGCATTGGCAACTTAAAATGAAAGTAAAAGTAGAAGGACATACAAATTTAGTTAGAGATATGAAAAGCGGAGCGATTATCTCTACAAGTCGAGTTGAATATATGAATTATATGAAAGCGGTGAAATTAAAAGAAGAAGAAAAGCAACAAACTAAGAATATGTGTGATGAACTAAATAAACTTAAAGATGAGTTTGCTGAAATAAAAACTTTATTAAAACAGATTATAGAGAAGTAAAATGATTATTACAAACAAAAATACTTTACAAAAAATTGTGAATATACTGAAACAATTAAAAGAGAAATAAAATGGCAATAACACAAATAAATGGTACAGATACTTTAGACCAATGGAGAGCAAAGACACAAACCATATCTACAAATATGGGTGACCTTGCAACATTGACTACAAGTGCAAGTAACTTAGTAGGGGCAGTAAATGAATTAGATAATGAGCAAGGTACATTGTCTAGTTTAGCAACTACAAACAAAGGTAATTTAGTTGCGGCGATAAACGAATTAAATACAGATATTAATAATCTATCTGGTTTATCAGCGATTGAAAGACCTGTATTAGTGGCATTAGCATAGGAATAAAATGGCGGTAATAGATTTTAGTAGAACAATAACTTTTTCAACTTGGTTTACTGGGTCTAATACTTTAGGAACAGGATTAGGAGATGCCGCTTTGATTAATGGTAGTCTTTCTTCTACAAATGTTTCACAAGGAATAAATGCAGTCGCAAGTCAACAAGGTAATGTTGCATCTTTGGCGATGTCTGCAGATGCAGATGGTGACGGAACTAATAGTTTAGTAGATGGCATCAATACTGTAGCAGACGAGGCAGGAAGAAAAAGAATATCAGAGGCAGAACCTTTTGCTTATGATATGACACCTTTAAATGTATTTGGGACAGAAAATGATTTTGATGCCCATGGACATTATGAATAAATATAGAGAGATAGAGGAATAAAATGGCAAACGATTTTCAAAACGCAATATTTTCTGCGATAGGAACTGCAAGACAAGACCTATATACAACTCCTAGTGCCTCTGGTAAAAGAAGTATGTTAATAGGATTAGAACTTGCAAACACCTCAGGTGGTGCTATCACAGTTGATATTGAAATTTTTGATAACTCAGCATCCTCGTATGTAGTGATAGGAAATGACATACCGATTCCTGCTAATTCAACATTATCTTTTATAACAGGACAAAAAATTGTCCTCGCAGAAAGTGATAAAGTAGCAGTAAAATCTAGTTCAGCATCTTCACTAAATGCGATTGCTAGTATATTAGAGGATATTTAATAAATGAGATATATAGGTAACCAACCTAGAGTAACAGGAAACAGAATAGGCGGTGGTACAATCACTACCTTTGCATCTACTGGTATAGATGATAACGCAACTGGTAATAAATTAACTATTACAGATGCAACATCTACATTCGGTAATGCCTTAGCAGTAACAGGTAATGCAACAATTACTGGTAATGTTCTTCCTGAAGCAGATAGTTCTAGAGACTTGGGTACTACCTCAGTTCGTTTTGCAAATTTATTTGTTGATGATATTACAACAACAACTGCCATAACTGCTCCTACAATTAATGTAGAAACTGCATTACTACCAGATGCCTCTGATGGTGCATCGTTAGGAAGTGCAAGTCATGAATTTTCAGATTTATTTTTAGCAGATGGTGCCGTAATTAATTTTGGTGATGACCAAGATGTTACACTCACACATAATCACGATGTAGGACTTACACTTAATACTAAACTAGTAGTACAAGGTGCTTTTGAGGCAACAGGATTATCTGCAGACCTACAAGGAACTACACCTGTTCTTACATTAAAAGATACTGATACAAGTGGTGCATCGGCAGATGCAGAGATTGTATTTAAAGATAGTGCTAATACAAATCAAGCAATATTAGGTATCGAAGGAAACAAATTACAATTAGTTACTGAAGATAATGGTTCAGGTGCATCGGGTATCACATTAGGATTAGGAACTAGAACATCAAACAAATCTTTCATAGAGATGACAGAGAGTGGTGGTGTTAATGTTAGAGTTAACGCAAGTAACACTATCGCTTTTAGTAACGCAGGAACAATCACAGGTTCAGGTTCTCAATTTTCTGCAGTTACAGTTGGTGCAGTAATTACAGTATCAGGTGCAGGTCAGGCGGCGAACAATACAGAGTTTAGAGTTATTAATAAAGTAGGTGATGCACTTACCGTTGTAAACAGAGATGGTGGTAATCCTACAACTGAAAGTGCAGGTGCTTCAGTAACAGTTACCGAAGATAGAAAAAGATTAATTACAATACCAGATGTCGTTGAGACTGCGGCATTTACGGCACCTCAATCAGATAGTTCAACTAAGATTGCGACCACAGAGTATGTTAGAACTGCTATTACAAACCTCATAGGGGGTGCTCCAGGGGCACTAGATACATTAGATGAACTTGCTAGTGCATTGAGTGATGACGCCTCATTTGCGAGTACAACTACTGCCGCAATCGCAGATAGATTAGATAGAGATTTTTCAACTCTTACAACTGCAGGTATTGAAAGTCTTAATGACAAAGTTGCAGATGTATTTGTGGCAAACGGAACTCATACAGTTCAAGGAGCAGGTAATACTTTAACTGCTACAGATAACGATGCCGCTGATGGTGTCGATTTAGCAATCGTACTAAATGATCCTACAATAACACTAGCAGGAAATGTAACAGGTTCTGCTACAATGACAGATTTACAAGATGTCTCAATAACTACTACATTAGGTGCAGTTGTTGACCATAGTAAACTTGTAAATCTTGCTAACACGAATAATATAGTAACAGGACTAACTGCTAAATCAAGTATCGCTAGTAATGATGCTTTGATTATTGCAGATAGTGCCGATGATTTTAAATTGAAAAAAGTAAATAGAAGTATTGTTGCCCCACCAGCATTCACAGAAGACTTAGGATTCTTCACGATAGCGATGGCGTAATATTATAAATATGTATAGAATAATTAAAGATAAGGAATAATAATGGCAACCGCAGTATTCAAAAATGCAAAAACGGCGAATGTAGCAACTTCAGGTTCAACTGTATATACAGTTCCTAGTGGAAAATATTCAGTCATACATGCAATTTATGTAACTAACATTTATAACCTTGAAGATTTATATGTAAATATTGAAGTAGTAGACGCAAGTTCTGCCCCATTTAATATTGCGTATCTATATCCTATTCCTGCAAACTTAGGTGCAGTATGGGAAAGACCAATTAATTTAATGTCGCAAGAAGTTTTGAAGATAACATCATCAAGAGCAAATTCTTTAGATGTATTTGTTTCTTATCTAGAGTTTACACCGTAAGGAGAATATAGACTATGCCGATGATAGGAAGAACCACGAATGCTCGTTCAAGAATGCAAAAGTTTCTTGGTACAGGTTCGGACAAAATATTTTCATTAGACTTCATACCTCAATCAGACCATCAAATGATGGTTTATATTCAAGGTGTCTATCAAGATGACCATAGTTATGTTTTCAAACACCCTAACAAAATTTTCTTTGCAGATACACCTTCTGACGGAGCAGAAATAACTGTAGTAGCAATTAAATCTGCAGACTATCAATCTCATAGAACTAACTTTTTTAGATGTGATGGTGTTCAAAGAATTTTCAATCTAGGATATACTCCACCTAATGAACAATCTATTTTAGTTACTAAAAATGGTGATATATTACAAGATAAAGATTATGTTCTACAAGGCAATAAAATTGTTATGACACATACACCTGCACAAGGTGTTGAGTTAGAAACAAGAGCATTGTATGATATTATTGATCCTTCTGGTAATGCTCAGGCATCAAACAGTTTATCAATTCAAAGAACAAGACAAACTGCAGATGGATATCAAAATATATTTCCTATGCACCAAAAACCAAGTGCAGAAAATAATCTGTTAGTGTTTAGAGGTTCAGGTAATCATTCAAGTATTGTATCAAATGATTCCGAGTATGCAATAGTTAACGAATACAAATATGTTCATAATAATGTTTTACCTGATGGTGAAGAATTAGAATTTAGAGGACTTACAGGATCAACATATTCGAATTTAAATAGAAGAGTTATAACTACTACAGATGTTGATGGTGTACCTGCCGCAATATCAGTAACAAGTGGTGGTACTTCAGGATACTCAGTAGCAAATAATCTAGAAACAACTGGCGGTTCAGGAACAGGATTCAGAGTTAATATTACAAGTGTCTCTTCAGGAACAGTTACAGGTGTTTCAATCAATACAGATTTAGGTGCAGGAACTTTTGCTAGAAATTATAATTCATCTGAAGTTTTAACAATCAAACAATCAGGTTCTACAAATGATGCAACTATTACAATCGGAAGTGTAACGAATAGCACAGGTCAAAGATACTTTGATATAAACAATCATATCTTTGATGTTCAAAACAATGCATTTCAAAAAGAAACTTCATATGTTTTATCTGCAGACGAACAAGATTTATTGGTATCAGTAGATGGTATTATTCAACCATACAATCAATATACAGTTATGGCGGCAGATTTTAATGAAGGTTCTGGATCATCAAATCAAATTGTAGATATAGGATCAGTTGTAGGTCATAGTAATAATCCTGCAAATGTAGAAATTAGAGATTTAAAAGAATTAGTAAGTAATGCAGATGTTGTATTAGATGCTGATACTGGCATTGAAAGAGCAATATGGACAACAACAGGTGGCGGTACAACTTTCACAGTAGGTAACGGTTCATCAACTGTAGAGACTTCAAACTTTGCAACTGCAATGGGTAACGATGCCGCTAATGAACAAAAGTTCATGGTAATTGTTAACGGTATTATTCAGGACGAAGATACTTGGTCAATATCAGGTGGCACATTAACAGTAGGCGCCGCCGTTGGATCTTCAGATGATAGTGGTGCTGGTCAATCAGTATTTGTAGAATTAATTTTCTTTACTGGATTGGATTCTTCAAATCAAAATGCTAAACAAGTTACAATGACAGGTAATTCACAAACAGGAGCAGGTGACCATAAATTTATTAGACTTTATGATAGAGCAACAGGACTTAAAGAATTACACCCAAGTTCAGATGCCTGCGTAATCGTGGATATCAATGGGGTATATCAAAACGATAGAACATATTTCGTAAAGAATAACAAACTATGTTTCTATGATGAATTTCCTGCATTTGGATCAGAGATTAATGTTAAAATTCTTAAATGTACTGAAGTTGTTGCCGCTAATAGAAGAAAAGATATGAGAAGAGGTGATGGTTCAACTACAACATTCAGTTTACCATTTAACTCTACAACAACACCTAAAGACATTGGGTATCATATATCAGTTAATGGTAAAGTTTTAAGAGATAATGAGTTTTCAATTAATACCGCAGGAACAGTAGTAACATTCTCAACTGCACCTGCCAACGATGCATTTATCGAAATTGTAGGTATTTTTGATATTACAACATTCGCAGGATCTTCTTCAGATACAGATTTAGATATTAGAAAGAAAGTATTCGATTGTGATGGTGTAAGACAACTCTTTGATTTAGGAGATTTAGTATTTGAAAGACATGCTTTCGGTACAGTACAAGACAGTTACAACGAACAAAAACTACTAGTGTTTATAAATGGTGAACTTCAATCAAATGATAAATATATCATAGTAGGATCTAGACTTTATATGACTACCGTACCAGGTGGATCAGATGTTCTAGAAGTAATAAGATTTATATAAGAGGAACTAATGGCACTTACAAAACTCACAAAACATATTGTTCACGGAGCGACAATCGTTCAAGTTAGATTTAAAGATTTGGGTGATTTTTCATTTAACAATACAAGTGTTAATGATGCCGGTAATATTACAATTACTCCTCAATATGCTGATAGTATATTAGAAATACATTATACTGCCTCAGTAGCAACACCTACTAACAATGATTCCGCAAATACAGATTTATATCTAGATGTTAACGGTACAGATGAATACACTTTAGATGGTGTAAATGATCCAGGAAACTTTACATATTCATTTAACTCTCATGGTAGAGAAGATGGTTCTTCAGTAAATGCTTATCATAGACACTTACCAGGTACGACAAACCTACAAACTGTTACAGTTCAATATCAAAAAAATAGTACAAACGGTGGTACTACACAAGTTAGAGAGCAATTTATTTGTGTAAAAGAAATAGCAGGTGGTCTTACTACTGGTACACCAGGGAATGCATATGTTAACTAGAATTAAAGAGTTTTTTAAAAGCATTATAAATAGAATTAAAGGGTGGAGAAAATAAAATGGCATTAACAAAAGTAACTAAACATATAGTTTTTGGTTCTACATTGATAGCACACTATGGTAGAGATATAAGCGATACAACTTCATCTTCATCTTCATTAACTCAATGGGGAGAAGACATTGTATTTACTCCTCAGTATGCAGACAGTCATATAGAAATTTGCGTAACAGGAACAGTATTTTCTAGCACACAATTTACCACTTCAGATAGATTTGGTAATTTAGCAATCAATGTAAACGGTACCACAGAATATACTCAAAACGGTGTCATAGGTGGAAGAACTACCCAAGCATCTACAAGAACATGGCATAACCCAAGACATCAACAACATAATGGTAGACAACAGTTTCATTATGATAACTTTGGTAACTCAATCTATATGAACCATATTCACGCACCAGGAAATACTAACCAATTAACAATAGAAATAATGATGAGTTCAGATAGTGGGCATTTAAGCATTCAATGTAAAGACGGATTCGTAACTGTTTCAGAGATATCTGGTGACCACTACAACAAGACATAGGATTTAACATGGCATTAACAAAAGTAACAAAACACATTTTACACGGATCCATGCTTGTGCAATTCAAGTATGCAGATTTATCTGATACAAGTAATAGTTCTAGTACACAAACTTACCAAGCAATGGGTAGTAATATTGTAATAACACCTTTATATGCTGATAGTATATTAGAATGCACATTCTCAGGTTCGTTTCAAGATGAAAGTTCAAACAACGATGGTCAAAATGCCATGTTTGCTTTATTTGTAAACGACAACGAAGAATATACACAAGGTCACTTATTTGGGGGACCTTATAGTGGTAATCAACATCAACAACATGGTGGTACCCATGACCGTATTCACCACGGTATTACACACGCACACTTCCACAACTTTAAGAAAAGTGTAGGATTTACTCACAGTTTCTTACCAGGAACTACAAATGCACAGACTATCAATGTTCGTATTAGAAACCAAGATAGTAATAGTAGAACAGTAGTTATGAGAGAAGGATTTCTAATAGTGAAAGAAATCTCAATAGGACTAGCAACATCAGGTTCTGTATAATATAAATATGTTATGTTACAAATTAAGATTAAAAGAGGTTAACTAAAATGGCAACAACTAACAATACAAACAATCAGATCCTGAAAAAAGCAGGACCTAAGTCGGTTGAAGAGTTGCAAAGAAAAGGACCACCTACAAGAGAAGAAATTGAAGCGATTTCAGAAAAGTACGGAATGGGTGTTGCACTAACTGCCGATGAAAATAATAGATTTTTAGACTACTTTCAGCAAAGAAGAAATGCTTGGGATATCGGAACATTTTTATCCGTAGCATATCCTAACTGTGAGTGGTCAATTCAACCACAAACAAGAATGGATAGAATGCCGGATGATGGTTCAGGACAATCAGCAAACGACCTAGACTTACTTGTATGGGATGAAGATAATCCACTTCCTAAACCAACTAAAGCAGAAATCGACAAAATGAGACCTTTTGTTCAAGATATTCTTGACCAACAAGCATACTTGACATTAAGAGCAAAAGCATATCCACCTGAAAGTGAACTTGTAAAAGCACTATGGGAATATGTTGTCGAAGGCGATGATGAACTTATGAATGCCCTTCAAGCAAGAAGAATTGCAGTTAAGAAAAGATTTCCAAAACCAGAAAACAAACATTGGATGGTACAATCTAGCGAATACTTGCAAATCATTCCTAATTCACCAGAAGATTTACTTAGAGATTTAGATGAAAAAGAAGCAAAAGAAATTGCTTTCAAACCTGGTGTTCAAGCAAAAGATGCCGAACCACTAGCAACAACTAAATCTTTATCTGAAAGAGCAGACGAAATACTTGCTAAAAGAAAGAAAGCACTACAAGATTCCAACAAGAAAGTTACAAGTATTGACAAAATGAATACTGTAGAGCAAAAAGTAACTGTAGCAGATATTGATAAAGCAAAAGCAGAAAAAGAAAAAGCAGAAAAATCTGAGTAATTGAGGAGATATTAAATGCCTTTAAAAAATGGAAAACTAATTCTTGAAAGACAAGTTTCAGACTTTGCAGAAAGATTTACGATAGATCCAAATAACCTCTTATCTATCGGTACTGCCGTAAGAGCAACAACAGGCACTTACGAAATAGAAGTTACTCAGTCTTCAAGTGATGATAACTACATAGGCGTTATATATGCGTTACCGAGAACATCTTTTCCTTATGTTGCCTTAATGGGTAGATGTATTGTAAATGTTAGAAACTCAGTTACTAAAGGCGATAATATTCAATTAGATACTTCCAAAGGATTCTTTACATCTGGCGGTGGTGGTGGAACAGGTTGCAGAGGTGTAGCATTAACATCTCAATCGCAAGAACACGGACAAGTAGAAGCAATACTGTTTCCAGGACCTAGATAATAATAAGAAACTACTAATTTTATTCTACTCCAAGGTTATATAAATACTTAAAGAATTATAACCTTGGAGTTTTTTTATGGCAAACCCTACAAGTAGAAGTACATTACAAGACTATTGCAAGAGAGCATTGGGTGATGGTGTCATTGATATCAACATATCTACAAATCAACTTGAAGATAGAACAGATGAGGCACTTCAATTCTTTCAAGAATATCACTTTGATGGTGTAGAAAAGACACTATTAAAGCATAAGATAACTGCAACTACAATCACACTTTCTGCGGCAGTATCAGGAAACTTTAATGCTGGTGAAAAAATTACAGGCGGCACTTCAGGTGCTACTGCTACTATCATAGATGCTCCTACGACAACGACAATCAGAATTAAAAATCATATAGGCACTTTTCAAGCAAGTGAAACTATAACAGGTGCAGTAACAAGTTCAACTGCAACAATATCATCTATATCTTTAGGTGACATATCTAATGGATACATTCCTATTACAAGTGATTTAATCACAGGTGTTGTAAAAATATTTCCATTTACAAATCGTTCAGACTTAAATATGTTTGATGTAAACTATCAACTTAGATTAAATGAAGTTTTTGATTTTACTTCAACTTCAGTAATCTATTATACGATGGTACAAAGACACATAAGTTTGCTTAACGAAGTGTTAGTAGGTAAGAAACCTTTTAGATTTAGCAGACATCAAGACCAGTTACACATAGATATGGACTGGGATAATGATGTTGATGTAGATAGTTTTTTAGTTGTAGAGGCATATAGAATACTAGACCCACAAACATATACAGATGTTTACAATGATATGTTTTTAAAAAGATATCTAATAGCATTAATTAAATTGCAATGGGGTAATAATTTAATTAAGTTTCAAGGTGTTCAAATGCCAGGTGGTGTTACACTAAATGGTGAACAAATATATAATGAGGCAAAAGAAGAAAAACGACAAATAGAAGAAGAGGTATCTTTGAAATACGAGTTACCTGTAGATTTTATAACAGGATAATGACTAAATGGCACTTAATACTATATTCAATCAAGGTGGTGGATTAAGTAGTGGTCTGTCAAACGAACAGACTTTAATTAATAATCTATATACTGAGGCAATCAAAATATATGGTTTTGATGTGTTCTATATTCCTAGAACACTTGTAAATCTAGATAAAGTATTTCAAGAAGATGAATTATCTAAGTTTACTTCAGCACATGCGATTGAAATGTATTTACAAAGTGTCGATGGGTATGAAGGAGAAGGTGACTTCTTATCTAAGTTTGGTGTTGAAATAAGAGATAGAGCAAGTTTTGTTGTAGTCAAAGATAGATGGACTGCCGAAGTCGATAACAACGCATCATTAATTGTAGAAGGTAGACCTAACGAAGGTGATTTAATTTATTTACCTTTAACAAAAGGTCTATTCGAAATTAAGTTTGTAGAGCATGAAAATATATTCTATCAACTAAATCAAATATACACTTATAGATTAGATGTAGAGAAATTTGTATATTCAAGCGAAGTATTTAACACAGGAGTTTCTGCCGTTGATGCTATTGAAGATGCAAGGTCTACAGATATGTTTAACTATGAAGTTAGACTTGAAGACAATAGCGGTGCTATATTACTTGAAAACGGATTTAAACTTATCAAAGAAGATTATAAACTTGTTGATACAACTACAACTGCAACAACATCACAATCTATTGCACCTTTGGCACAAAATAGAGAGTTTGGATTAAATGCTGATAGTATAGTGGACTTTAGTGTCTCTAATCCTTTCGGTGATATTAGTCAGAATAAATAGGTACTAAGATGTTTGGAACTCATTTTTATCATTCAACAATAAGAAAAACTGTCGTAGCATTCGGTACTATTTTCAACAATATTCAAATAAGAAGAGTTGATGGTAGCGGTAATGTTGCTCAAAGTCTTAGAGTGCCACTAGCATATGGTCCTAAAGGTAAATTTTTAGCAAGACTATTTGAAAATCCTAGTTTTAGTAATAAAGTACAAACTACAGTTCCTAGAATGGGTTTTGATATATCTTCCTTTTCATATGATAGTACAAGAAAATTAAATACATTAAATAAAAGAAGAAAGATAGATAGTGCAGATAATAGTAAATTAGATTTTCAATACCTATCTGTACCTTATAATATAGATTTTAACTTATACATTTTTGCTAAACAACAAGACGATGCATTACAATGTGTTGAACAAATATTACCATACTTTACACCTGCATATACATTAACAATTAATGCAGTACCTGAGATGGGTATCAAACAAGACTTTCCTGTAATATTAAATAGTTTAACATATGAAGATGATTACGAAGGTGATTTTGCTACAAGAAGAAGTATAGTATATACTTTAACATTTACAGTAAAAACTAATTTTTATGGACCTGTAGATAAACAAGGCGTAGTTAAGAAAGTAAGAATAGACCAATATACAAATGTTACAGATGCGCCTACAGATGTTGATGATATAAGATACGAAGTCGTACCTAATCCAACAACTGCAGATGCAGATGATGACTTTGGATTTACAGAAACAATAACTGAAAATCCTTCTAGTGCTTAAGGAGATATAACATGGCAATAAAAACAGTCTTAGCAACAACCCCAACAACTGCAACTATATCTGTATCAGGAGATTTAACTTTTGATAACTTTGTAGATATTGACATAGATGTAGATACATTGGGAAGAGATGAAACTGCAAGTAATCCTGAAGTATTAATTAATCAAGTAGATTATGATATTAATGCAGGTTCAGGACTAGGTGCAAGAGTAGAAAGAGTTACAGAACCTAACCCTACAGTTGTTCTTAGAATAGCATCAACGGCAGGTGTTGGTACTATAGAAAATCAAGGTCAAGAAAATTTAGCGGCAGAAGGTGATAAGAATATTAGAGTTTATATTGAAGATGGTTCTATGATTATCACATTGAAGAAGGTGAGTGGTTTCACTCAAAACTAACATGAGCAAAAGCGAAGATAAACTTAACGATATTTTTGATTTGCCTAAGCAAATTAAACAAGAATTTAACAACGAGATAGTTCCTGAACTAGTTTCTCCTAAACCTGTAATAAATGAAACAGAAAGTGAAAAACTACAGAATGAACTTGAACCTATTACAGATAAAGAAGATGTCGATAATGACTATGAGAATGCTAGAAAAAACTTCTACTCTTTAATAAATAAAGGCAATACTGCTATTGATGGTATACTAAACTTAGCAAAAGAAAGTGAACATCCTAGGTCATATGAAGTTGCAGGACAACTAATTAAAGTAGTAGGAGATACTACACAAGAACTATTAAAGTTACAAAAGAACTTAAAAGAACTGAAAAAAGTCGATGATAAAGCACCTAGAAATGTAACTAATGCATTGTTTGTAGGTTCAACAAGTGAATTACAAAAACTAATCAATGGCAAGAAGGAAGGTAAAGATGAATAAAGATTTTGATTTTGGGTTTACTGCAGTTGACGAAGACGAGTTAGAGGCAGTTCAACAAACACAAGCAAGTGCAGAGAATGTAAAAGCAAGAGCAAGTAAATTAGAAGGTAAAGTAGATAAACTTTATAATGCGATTACACCTCTATTAGCAAACTTAAAAAAGAATCCTGAAAAAGAATACATATATTGGCCCAACCGTACTATTAAGATTGAGCAATTTGAAAATATTATTACGAAGATAATCAATGAATAATGAAAACTATTTAGGTAATCCTAATCTTAAAAAAACAAATGTAGCACAAGAATTTACTAAAGAGCAAATTGAAGAATATGTTAAATGCTCTAAAGATCCTGTGTACTTTGTTGAAAAGTATATAAAGATAGTAAACCTTGACGAAGGGTTTGTTAACTTTAATCTATACCCATTTCAAGAAAAAATGGTAAAGACTTTTCATAAGAATAGATTTTCTATATGTAAGATACCTAGACAATCAGGTAAATCTACTACAGTTTGCTCATATATTTTATGGTATTCGTTATTTAACGAAAATGTTAATTGTGCCATTCTAGCAAACAAAGGTGCGTTAGCGAGAGACCTATTAGCAAAGATACATATGTCATACGAGGCATTACCTTCTTGGTTGCAACAAGGTATCAAAGTTTGGAACAAAGGTTCTATAGAATTAGAAAATGGTAGTAAAATAGTTGCCGCCGCTACATCATCAAGTGCAGTTAGAGGTGGTTCATACAACCTAGTATTTCTAGATGAGTTTGCATTCGTACCTTATCATTATGCAGAGGATTTTTTTCGTTCAGTTTATCCTACAATTACTGCAGGACAATCTACAAAAGTTATAGTTGTTTCTACACCTAATGGTATGAACATGTTTTATAAGATGTGGGTAGATGCAGAAAACAAAAGAAACTTATATAAAGCAATAGATGTTAGTTGGAAAGATGTACCTGGGCGTAACGCAAAGTTTAAAGAAGAAACAATAAAGAACACAAGTTTAGAACAATGGCAACAAGAATTTGAATGTGAGTTTTTAGGTTCATCTAATACATTAATTAGTCCTAACACATTAAGAGTTTTGCCTTACGAAGAACCTATATATAAAAAAGATGGTGTAGTTCAATATAAAGAACCTCAAAAAGATAAGACCTATGTTCTAGTGGCAGATGTTGCGAGAGGTGTAGGATTAGATTATTCTGCTTTTGTAGTAGTAGATGTAACATCAATGCCTTTTGAAATAGTTGCAGTATTTAGAGATAATCAGTTATCTCCTATGATGTTTCCTACAGTAATTAATAAGATAGGTACACTATACAATCAGGCATATGTTCTAACAGAGATAAATGATATAGGTCAACAAGTTGTGGATATTCTAAATAATGAGATAGAATACGAAAATATACTGTCTTCTCAAATTAAAGGTAGAGCAGGACAAGTTATAGGAGGAGGGTTTGCGTCTAAGAACCAATTAGGTATTAGAACAACCGCTCAGTTAAAAAGACTAGGATGTAGTAATCTAAAGTCTTTAGTAGAAGAACAAAAATTTATTATTAGAGATTTTGATATAATTAATGAACTTTCGACTTTTGTTGCCCGAGGTCAAAGTTATGAGGCGGAAGAAGGATCACATGATGATTTAGCGATGTGTCTAGTAATGTTTGCCTTCTTATCAAGTCAACCATATTTTAAAGAGTTGACTGATACAGATATAAGACGAAAACTATACGATGACAAGATGAGGGCAATAGAAGATGGGTTAACACCCTTCGGCATCATAGACGATGGATCACCTAGGGTAGAACAGAGTAGTTTTGTTGATACCTCAGGAGATAGATGGTTCTATAATGATGATGAGTTAAATTAGTGAGAATTATAAATATTCTTACAAAATAGAAGAATAGTTAAACGGGAGTAATAACATGGCATTTCAACTTTCACCAGGAGTTTTAGTCCAAGAACAAGACCTAACTCACATAGTGCCAGCAGTTGCAACTACACCAGGTGGGTTTGCCGGTGTATTTAATTGGGGTCCAGTTGATGAAATTATTAATATAAGTTCTCAAAACGAACTAGTAGAAACTTTTCAAAAACCAGACGACAATACATTTTCATCATTTTTTACTGCGGCGAACTTTTTAGACTATGGTTCAAACCTACAAGTAGTTAGAGTTGCAACAGGAAACTTAAACTCTTCAGCATCAGGAAGTGGTATTCTAGTTAAAAATACTACAGACTGGACTACAAAGACTAGTGCATTAAGTAGTGGTAATCATTTCTATATCGGAAGATATCCAGGTACATTAGGAAACTCAATCAGAGTATCACAATGTCAAAATGCGGCGGCATTTTCAACATCTAATGTAACTACTACAACGCAAAATAATTCAGCAGGAGCAACTTCAGTTGTTGTTGTCGCTGGAAATACTCTTGCGATTGGAGATTTAATCACATTTGCTGGTCATACAACAAAATACGAAATAACAAATATAGCAACAAATACCTTAACAATTAGAGAAAAAGGGAAAACAACTGGACTAACAGTAGCAGTTGACGGATCCTCTACACCTGTTCAGGTATCTAGAGAGTGGTACTATGCAGACCAATTTGATGCGGCACCAGGCACTTCAGCACAAGCAACTGCAAGAAGTGGTTCAGGTGATGAAATTCATCTTATCGTAGTTGACGAAGATGGATTGTGGACTGGAACTGCAGGAACAATTCTAGAAAAATATTCAAATCTATCAGTTGCCTCAGATGCAAAATCATCTAATGGTTCAGTAAACTTCTATAAAGAAGTTGTTTACGCACAATCAGAATACATCTTTTGGGGAAAACATCATACTTCACTAGATGCAGATGTAGGGGCAGCGGCAGGAACTTTAGGAAACGCATTCTCTCACGCAACGAACTTACCTATGTATAGTTCACTTGCTGGAGGAACAGACGATAACGCACCAACAGATGGTGAATTGCAAACAGGATTTGCAAAATTTGCCAACGATGAAGCAGTAGATGTATCATTGATACCTACAGGTGCCGTATCTGCAACAGTATCTAAATATGTTGTTGAGAATGTTGCTGAAGTAAGAAAAGACTGTATGGTATTCATATCACCAGAACTTGCTGATGCTCAATCATCAACACCTGCAACTGATATTAAAGATTTTAGAACTACGCAAAATATCAATTCATCTTTTGCAGTTATGGATAGTGGTTACAAATATCAGTTTGACAGATACAATGATGTCTTCAGATATGTACCGCTAAACGGTGATGTAGCAGGATGTCTAGTAAGAACTGATTTAGTCGCTGATCCTTTCTTCAGTCCAGCAGGATTTAACAGAGGTCAGATTAAAAATGCAGTTAAACTAGCATATAGTCCAGACAAAGCAGACAGAGATACATTGTATAAAAATGCAATTAACCCAGTTGTATCATTCCCAGGGCAAGGCACAGTTCTCTTCGGAGACAAAACTATGCTTTCTGCACCTAGTGCCTTTGATAGAATTAATGTAAGAAGACTTTTCATTATTCTAGAAAAAGCAATAGCAACTGCGGCGAAGTTTCAACTGTTTGAATTTAACGATACATTCACTAGAGCAAACTTTAGAAATCTAGTAGAACCTTTCCTTAGAGATATCCAAGGAAGACGAGGTTTAACAGACTTTAAAGTAGTGTGTGATACAACTAATAATACTGCGGCAGTTATTGATGCAAATGAATTTAGAGCAGACATTTTTGTGAAACCTGCAAGGTCAATCAACTTTATCACTCTAAAATTTGTAGCAACAAGAACTGGAATTAGTTTCGAAGAGACTGGCGTATAACAGATAAATATAAGTAATAGGAGTTAAACAAATGGCAACAATCTCAGATTTTAAATCTAGAATGATTGGAGGGGGTAGCAGAGCAAATCAGTTCAAAGTTACTCTAACTTTTCCTTCTTATGTTTCAGGTGCAGTCTCAGGTAGTGCTGGTAGAGATAGTGAGTTTTTATGTAAAGGTGCTGAACTTCCTGGTTCAACTATCGGTAACACACCAGTTAACTACAGAGGTCGTATCGTAAACTTCGGAGGAGAAAGAACCTTCAGTCCTTGGACAGTAACAATTTACAACGATACATCTTTTGCTATCAGAGATGCTTTAGAAATATGGCAGAATGGTATCAACAATGTAGAAACTAATAGAGGTAGAGTATTTCCTGCAGAATATCTAGTAGACCTACAAGTTGACCAACTTGATAGAAATGATTCCGTCATTAAGTCTTACATAATTAAGGATTCGTATCCGACTAACATCGGACCGATTGCTCTTGATTTTGGAACTAATGATGCAGTTGCAGAATTTACTTGTGAATTTACATATCAGTATTTTGAAAGTACAGGTGGAAGTCTTGGTGGTACTACAACTACCGATACTACTGTCTAATTTACTTTTCATTTTTCTGATATATTAATGTTAAGAGTGGAGAAAACATGGCATTCAAATTATTCGGTTTCACGATAAGAGGAAATGAAGAAGAGAAGAGTTTAAGTAAGCAGGACATAATTCTTCCTTCACCGGACGATGGTCAATCGACTATAGGTGGAGGAGGTGCTTACGGCACTTATCTTAATCAAGACTATTCAGCAAAAAACGAACACGATTTAATTAAACGATATCGTGAGATAGCACTATTTCCTGAGTGTGAATCCGCTATTGATGATATTATTAATGAAGCAATTATTTCAGATAGTGAAGAAGGTGCTCCTATTAATATCATAACTGATAATATTCAGTTTTCAGATAAAATCAAAAAACAGATACAAGAAGAATTTAAATTTATCATGGGTCTTTTAGACTTTAATAAAAGGTCTCATGAACTATTTAAAAGATGGTATGTTGACGGCAGAATTTATTTTCATAAAGTCGTTGATACATCTAATCAAAAAGAGGGAATACAAAAACTTAGATTGATTGATCCTAGAAGTATCAAGTTTGTTAGAGAAGTTAAGAAAAGCAAACCTGATGGTGAAATAGGAACACAAACTATAACAGGAATCAAAGAATATTTTCTATATTCTGAAGGCAAACAAATAGGTAATAATATATCTATCAAGGCGGCGAATGCAATCGCATTAACGAAAGATAGTGTATGTTATGTGCCTAGTGGTATAGTCAATGCTAACAATAATATTGTATTAGGATATTTACACAAAGCAATCAAACCTGTCAATCAGTTAAGAATGATGGAAGATGCTTTAGTAGTTTATCGTATTGCAAGAGCACCTGAAAGAAGAATATTCTATGTAGATGTAGGTAACTTACCTAAATTAAAAGCAGAGCAATATCTTAATGATATAATGGTTAAGTTTAAAAATAAACTTGTCTATGATGGTGATACAGGTGAAGTAAAAGACGATAGAAAATTCATGAACATGCTAGAAGACTTTTGGATGCCACGAAGAGAAGGCGGCAGAGGTACTGAGATTACTACACTAGGGGGAGGTCAGAACCTAGGTGAAATCGAAGATGTAGAATATTTTAAAAAGAAAATGTTCTTAGCATTAAATGTGCCACAGTCTAGAATGCAACCTGAAAGTGGTTTTCAACTAGGTAGAGCAACAGAGATTAATAGAGATGAACTTAAATTTACTAAGTTTGTTCAAAGACTAAGAAAAAGATTTGCTGAGTTATTTCATGACTTACTCAAAACACAATTAATACTAAAAGGTATTGTGTCTGAAGATGATTGGGAAACTATCAAGCAAGATATTAGATATGACTTTGTAAAAGATAATCAGTTTACTGAACTTAAAAATCAAGAGATATTAAGAGAAAGAATAGGATTATTGAGAGATACACTAGAGTTTGTAAACGGTGAACAACCTAAATTCTACTCTCAAACATGGGTAAGAAAGAATATCTTAAAACTTACCGATGACGAAATAGAAGTCATAAATAATCAAATAAAGCAAGAGATTGAACTAGAACAACCACCAGAAGGTGAAGAAGGCGAGGAGCAATTCTAATGAGTGAAGAGAATATCAAAGATTTTATAAACGATGTATCAGACGGAGAGTTAAGTGCCGCTAATGATAAATTCGAAAAAATCATGAACAGTAAAGTAGCAGATGCTTTAGAACAACAAAAAGAAAAAGTATCTAAAAATTTATTTAAAGATAAAGAAGAAACAGAGGAATAAATGTCAATTACACTTTCACAGGTCAAAAGAACTATTGAACTTTATGAAAAGGTCAAAATCGGACCTGGCGAAAAAGTAGTCAAGACAGATAAAGTCGGTCGTAAGAAAAATATCGAAATGACTTTAACTAAAAAGGGAAGACAATTTTTTATTTACTTTGATGGCGAAAAATATGCTAGACCAGTAAATAAAGAAAAAGATGCAGAAAAACTTGTAAAAGATTATCTTAAATTAGTAGGAGAAGAAGTTGCTAATGTATTTGATATCTTAGAAGTACGAGGTAAAGCAGGATCAGACGATGGTGATGAAGATGCAGATAAAAACATCATCATGCAACTATACAAAGTAATATCTCTCAGAGGTATGAAACCTGTAGAGTTTGACGATGGTAAAAAAGTAAAAATTAAACCTCAAGATGCAAAAAGAATTTTAGACTATTATGGTAGACTAAGAAAACCATCAGACAAATTAAATTTACAAAAACTTATTACTCGTAGCAAAAAAGATTTTGATAAAGGTCTTAAAGCAGTAATGGGAGAAGAAGTAGAGATATGGGAACAAGCAGTAGAAGTTGCTGAAGATGTTCAAGACATATTTGTAAAACAAGGTGATGTAAATAAGATTGCAAGTCAGATAGCAAGAAGTGCCAAAGGTTTAGGATTAAAATCTGCCTTGATGGGTAATCAAGTTAGAGTAAAAGGACCTAAAGGAAAAGTAAATGACTTTTTAAGAGCAGTTATTGGTAAGTCTTCAATGGGTAACGCAACACAAGTTGGAAAAAGCACACCTCAAATAGATAAGATGCTAAACAAACAACTTAAAGCACAATACGATATTACAGAATTTAAAAAAATGAAAGTTACCATTAGAGATATGGACAATAGAAAAAAAGCAATCTCTGATTTGAAAAAACAAAGATTAAATGTAGCAGTTTCAGGTGGGGTAATTAAAGTAGATGGTAGAGGTAAAGATTTAAATAATATTGCTAAAGACTTAATGAATTTTTATGGTGCTAATGTAGTTGCCGAAGAAGTTGAACTTGATGAAAAACAAGAGCAAGGATTCTTAGTTAAAATTCCAGGCATTGGGGAGTTGATAATAAAAGCAAAGAATAAAGCAGAAATTCGAAAGATGCTAATTAAGAAGTTTAAAAAGATAGATGATTTCGAAATCAATCCCAAAAGAATGCTTGAACCACAAATAAAAATGTGGCATCGTAAGAAAGGTGGTATGGCACCTGAAGATGAAGAAGACAATAATGAAGAATAAAAGTGAATTTTTTTATAAATAATAGTAGTAAAAGATAAAAGGATAAAAGATGGCAATAGGACAACGATTTCTGAAGGTTACCAAAACAACCAATGTGGTTAGTGTAACTGGAGGTGCTGGGAATACGACTATTGATATAGACGGAGCAAATTTCAGAGCGCCTAGTCAAACTGCATCATCACCTACTGTAGGAATTAAAGAAATCTTTTGGTCAGGAGATGTAACAGTAGAGAGTGCCACTACAGGTACTATCAGATTTGATAGTGGTAATGTAGGCACATCAGGTCACTTTATACTGCCTGCTTTAGAAAACTCTGATAGCGATGAAGATATCAAAGTTACTGTAGGTACAGGAAGTGGCACTTGTATTTTAGTGTTAAAGAAACTAACAGGATATGCAGGTATCTAATGAAACTAATAAGAGAAGAAATTAACGATGTAAACTTTCTCTCAGAAGAGAAAGACGGGAAGAAAGACTACTTCATAGAAGGCGTTTTTATGCAGTCTAATGTGAAGAATAAAAATGGTCGTATCTATCCTAAAAATGTAATCGAAAGAGAAGTCTCTAGGTACAATAAAGAGTTTGTATCTAAGAACAGGGCGTTTGGTGAGTTGGGACATCCAGATGGACCAACAGTCAATCTTGAAAGAGTATCACACATGATTAAAGACCTTTCTATGGAAGGTGATAATGTCATGGGTAAAGCAAAGATAATGGATACTCCTTATGGTAAGATTGTGAAAAACTTGATGGACGAAGGCGCTACTTTGGGGGTAAGTTCTAGAGGAATGGGATCTCTTAAACCTAAGAAAGAGGCACAAGAGGTTCAAAATGATTTCTATTTAGCGACTGCCGCCGATATAGTTGCGGACCCATCTGCTCCAGAGGCGTTTGTAAATGGCGTCATGGAAGGTAAAGAGTGGGTTTGGGATAACGGAATCGTAAGAGAAGAAGTTGTCTCAAATTATAAAAAACAACTTACTGAAACTAAACTTTCAGACTTAGAAGAAAAGAAACTAGCAGTATTTGATAGTTTCATTAAAAGTCTGAAATAACATAAATATAATTACTAATTAAATATAGGGAGTAACATCAAATGTCAGTAGAAGAAAAAATCAGAGAACTTTTAGAGGCAACTGCTCCTGGTAAATCTGGTGTAAAAGCAGAACCTATGCCGAAAATCGCTAAGAATAAAGAAGATGGCGATATGGAAGACACAGGTCCAGCAGTAACAGATCCAGAACAAGCAAAAGGACCAGACGCATCTAAAAAAGTTAAAAAAGCGGCAGTACCTGGTGGGGAAGCAAACAAAGGCGAACCATCAATTAAACCTGGCGCAACTAAAGTAAAAGCAGAAGAAGTTGAAGAAGACGAAGACAAAGATGAAATCGTTGAAACTGCTAAAGATAATGAAGAAATGAAAGAAAAGAAAAAGAAACTTGCGGCGATGAAACATGATGATGAAGAAATGAAAGAAGAAGATGATGAAGTTTCTGATGAAAAAGAAGATGACAAAGAAGACGATGATGCTAAAGAAGAAGACATGGATGACGAAATGAAAGAAACCATGAAGAAAACTAAGCAAGACATCGTTGCTATGTACGGCAAGAAGTTAATGTCTATGAATAAAAAAGACTTAGCGGCATCTTATCATAACATGGCATCTGGCAAAATGCCTATGAATGCTATGAAACACAATAAAGAAGATGTTGATATGTCTGCAGATGTAGATGCATTAACTGAAGGCGAAAATCTTTCAGATGAGTATAAAGCAAAAGCAAAAACGATTTTTGAAAGTGCAGTTAACTCAAAACTAGCAGAAAAAGTTGTAGAGTTAGAAGAGCATTACGACAATCAACTTGCAGAGCAAACTGAAAAAGTTAAAGAAGACTTGGTAGAAAAAGTTGACGATTATCTTTCTTACATTGTTGAGCAATGGACTAAAGAAAACGAACTTGCTATCGAAAAAGGTCTTAAAACAGAAATCACAGAAGACTTTATTGTATCTTTGAAGAAAGTATTCGAAGAGCATTATGTTGATGTACCAGAAGATAAGTACGATGTTCTAACTTCTCAGCAAGAAAAAATTGCTGAATTAGAAGGTAAACTTAATGAAGAAATTGAAAAGAATGTCAACACTTCTAAAGAAATCAACGAGCAAAAGAAGTCAGATATGATTAAAGAGCATGGAAGTGATTTAGCAGAAACACAAAAAGAAAAGTTTCAATCACTTGCAGAAGGAATTCAATATGAGAATGATGATAAGTTTGCGGAAGAACTAAAGACTATAAAAGAGTCCTACTTCCCAAAGGTTGCCAAACCAATCGAAGACGCCGAAGTTGCTGAGGAAAACGAAGAGAAATCTGAAGTCAACTTATCGGGTGATATGAAAGCATATGCATCTTTCATTTCCAAAAGCACTAAGGCAAACTAATATTATAAATATAAGAAGTAAAAATAAAAACGAGGAGAACTAAGATGTTTTTAACAGAAAACCTTCAAAGTAAGTGGCAACCAGTTCTAGAGCATCCTGATTTACCAGAAATTAAGGATTCTTATAGAAAAGCGGTTACTACTGTTATCTTGGAAAACCAAGAAAAAGCGATGAGGGAAGATAGAGCAACACTTACAGAGGCAGCACCTGTCAACGATGCGGCGGCGATGCCTGATACTGGTGGAGTTGCGAAATTCGACCCAATTCTTATCTCACTTGTAAGACGAGCAATGCCTAACTTGATTGCATACGACATTTGTGGCGTGCAACCAATGACTGGTCCAACTGGTCTTATATTTGCGATGAAATCTAGATTTAGTACACAAGGTGGTACTGAAGCATTATTCAACGAAGCAGACACAGACTTTTCTGGTGTTGGCACACATGCTAACTCAAACCCAGTTGAGTCCCCTTATACTTCAGGTACTGCGGCATCAACCGCAAACGGTGAAGCACTAGGAGATGGTTCAGTTTCTATGGGTGATAGTGGTCAGTTTAACCAAATGGCATTCTCAATCGAGAAAACTACGGTTACTGCTAAAACTAGAGCATTAAAGGCAGAATACACTCTTGAACTTGCACAAGACTTGAAAGCAGTTCATGGGTTAGATGCAGAGACAGAATTAGCAAATATTCTTTCTGCAGAAATTCTTGCTGAAATCAATAGAGAAGTTGTAAGAACTATCTATACTTCAGCAAAAGCAGGTGCCCAAGCGGGTGCAGTTGCTAGTGCCGGTACTTTTGACTTAGACACAGATTCCAATGGAAGATGGTCAGTTGAAAGATTTAAAGGTCTTTTATTCCAAATCGAAAGAGATGCGAACCATATCGCACAAGACACAAGAAGAGGTAAAGGTAACTTTATCATCACTTCTTCAGATGTGGCATCTGCTCTTTCAATGGCAGGAGTTCTAGACTATGCTCCAGCATTACAATCTAACTTGAATGTTGATGATACTGGAAACACTTTCGCAGGAACATTAAATGGTAAAATCAAAGTATATGTTGATCCATATTCAGCAAATGCTTCAGATAGCAACCAATACTACTGCGTAGGTTATAAAGGTTCATCTCCATACGATAGTGGATTGTTCTACTGCCCATATGTTCCACTACAAATGGTGAGAGCAGTTGGTGAGAATACTTTCCAACCGAAAATTGGTTTCAAAACTAGATATGGTATTGTTGCTAATCCGTTTACTTCAATCTCAGCGGATTCAAACAGTTACTACAGACTAGTTAAAGTAACTAATTTGATGTAATCTTAAAGATTGCAATAAACTTTGCATTAGAGGGGGTCTTCGGACCCCCTTTTTTATTTGTGATTTAAAGTTTTCCTAAAGCACCTGCGACTAAGAATATAATAAGACCACCTATAGCAATAATCAATAATAGTATCATAAATCCTTCAAAGATATCTTTTCTCATTCGTCTTTGTTTCCATATTGCTTTTTCTCGTTGGTCTCTTATGTCTCTTCTCATTTGTAGCATTTCTTCATATGCTTTTACGCCATAGGTATATGTGATGAGAGTTCGAAGTTCTTTTTCTTGTTCTTGAATTTTCTTTTGAGCAATAAGTAGATTAAGTGCCTCTTGCTCTATAGAACCTTTGTATAGAACTTTACCGAAGACTGTAGGATTATTATTTTCTTGTTTAAGTTTTTGTATGTCAGTACACGCACTAAACCACCTACCGAGTTGCTTACTACAATTCTCGATATCTTGTCCTGCACTTATTAATCTCTTACAGGCATTAAACGCCGTGGTGGCACCTGCTAGTATAGTTAATGGGTCTATGATACCCTCCTACAACTGGTACTAGTATTTAGTTTTATGAAGTTTTTATTATGCCGTTAATATAAGAATAAATAGTATCGAAGTGAGTTTTTTATAATCTAAACAATTCTATCAAGAGGTTACTCATGTCAGAAATAGACGAGAAGAAAAACAAGATTGAAGATTTAGATGAAAGACTTGAAGAACTTGAAAATAAAATCCAAAACATCGAAGATATATTAGACATTCAGGACGATGAAGAAGACGATACTGAATGGGAAAATAATGAACAAAATGAAGAAGACGAAGATAAAGAGTAAAGCATAGTTTGAGGAGGGCGGTGTTCTATCGCCCTCCATAACTCATATAAATAGTAATATGGTATTTACAAACAACACAAACATAACAAACTGGACAGGTGATACACCTTCAAATCTAAATCACCTACAACCTAATAATTTTGTTTTCACAATGAACAGAATTAGAAATGTATCGTTTGCCTGTCAAACTGCAAACATACCTTCACTTCAATTAGGACAATCAAGACAATTTACAAGACTAAAAGATTTAAATATACCAGGCGATAAAGTAGAGTTTGGTTCTTTAGATATAACTTTTTTAGTTGATGAGAATATGGAAAACTTTAGAAAGTTGTATGATTGGATTAAAGATATAGGTACGGCACAAAACTCGGCAGACTATGATGCATATATTAATAGACATAAAGATAGATTTCCTGGCACGAATACTGCTAAAAATTTACCGATTGCACCAACGATGAGTGATGCAATTATGACTATTACCGATAGCAACAATGTCTCTAACTTAGAAATAAGATTTAAAGACTTATACCCAACCTCTCTAGAAGGATTAAGATTTGATACTACAGATACAAGTCTTCAATACCTAACTGCGGCGGCAAGTTTTCAATATAATATTTACGAAATCGTTAAATTATAATAGGATTTGCCTTGACAAACAATAGTCTTTGTGCTATTGTGATAACTAAACCTTAAGGATTAATAATGATAGAACTAGAGAAATTACAAACAATGTGGAAGAATGATGCACCTATCAACGATGTTGAGTTAGGTAAAGAAGCGGCATTAGTTCCTAATCTACATGCTAAGTACATTGAAATACTTTCAACAGTTAGACTTAATCTTAGAAAAGAACAAAGCGAATACTTTAAACTTAGAAGACATAAGTGGAGATATTATCGTGGTGAAATGTCAGACACAGAATTAAAAGAATTAGGTTGGCAACAATATCTAGGTGCTAAACCTTTAAAGAATGAAATGGAAGAACATTTACAAGGTGATTTTGATTTAATTAAAAAGCAAGACAGAATATCATATTATGAAACGGTTGTATCTTTTTTAGAAAGTGTTTTGCGTAGTATTCATTCAAGAGGATGGGATATTAAGAATGCAATCGAATGGCATAAATTCACAAACGGAATATCGTAAATATATTTGCTCTATATGTGGAGAGATATATGATGAAGAAAAAGGTGACCCTAACGCAGGTCTGCCGCCGGGCACCAAATATGAAGATATACCTGATTATTGGAAATGTCCTGAATGCGGAGCAACAAAGCAGAGTTTAATGTTAGATGAATAATAACTATATAATACTAGAAAAAATCAATGAAGTTTATATGAAAGTTGATTGTGCTGATACAGGCATGACATATGAACTATCAGAATATTTTACATTCAAAGTACCAGGTGCAGAGTTTATGCCTACATACAGAAATCGTATGTGGGATGGTAAGATAAGATTATTCAATATGTGGAATAAATCTTTGTATGTGGGATTGACACATAAGTTAGAAGAGTTTTGTAAGGAGAGAGGTTATGAACTACTTGGTCTTGATGATATTCTTAATCGCAATAAGTTTACTATAGAAGATGTTGTAAAAGAAATTACAGATTTAAAATTACCATTCAATCCTAGAAACTATCAGGTTGATGCAGTATTAGATGGTCTTAATAACAATCGTATGGTAATGTTATCACCTACTGCATCTGGTAAGTCTCTCATCATTTATTGTCTAACACAACTAGCAACTGAAGGTAGATGTCTAATTGTAGTGCCTACTACTTCACTTGTAGAACAAATGTATAAAGACTTTGCAGATTATGGTTGCGATGTAGAAAATCAATGTCATAGAATATACTCAGGTCGTGATAAAGAAACAGACAAAAGAATTATAATTACTACATGGCAGTCTGTATATAAATTACCGAAGTCATGGTATGAAGGTATTAAATGTGTGATAGGTGATGAAGCACATTTGTTTAAAGCAACATCATTAAAAACTCTAATGGAAAAATGCGTAGATGCTGATAAGAGATACGGTACTACAGGTACTTTAGATGGCAGTAAAACACATGCGTTAATGTTAGAAGGTTTGTTTGGTGAAGTAAGACAGTTTACAACTTCTAAAAAACTTATGAAAGAAGGTAAACTAGCAAACTTAGATATTAGTTGTATTATGTTAAACTACAATGATAAAGTAAAACAAGAAACAAAAAAATATACTTATCAAGAAGAAATGGATTTTATCTGTAGTTTCGAACCTAGAAATAATTTTATAAGTAATTTAGCACTAGACCAAAAAGGTAATACTTTATTGTTATTTCAGTATGTAGAAAAACATGGTAAATTATTATATGAGCAAATCATAGAAAAGAAAAAGAAGAATAGAAAAGTATTTTTTGTATATGGTGGAGTTAATGCTGATAAACGAGAAGAAATTAGAGCAATTACTGAAAAAGAAAAAGATGCAATTATTGTCGCATCTTACGGTACTTTCTCTACTGGTATTAATATACGAAACTTGCATAATATTATTTTTTCTAGTCCTAGTAAGTCTCGTATAAGAAATCTACAAAGTATCGGTAGAGGTTTGCGTTTAGGTGATAAAAAGACAAGTGCCAAGTTATTTGATATTGCAGATGACCTAACATGGAAAGCACATAAGAATTATACACTAGAACATGCAATCGAAAGAATTAAGATTTATAACGAAGAAAAATTTAACTATAAAACAACAAAGATAAATATATGATAATGACAGTTAAACTTATCAAACTTTCTAACGGTGATACCGTGATTAGTTCAGTTAAGGCAAATGAAAACGACAACTACATTACCTTAAACGAACCTATTAAGATGATAAGAATATCACAACAAAATCCACTTAGTGGTAAAATGTACGAAAATGTATCTTTCGGACCTTGGGAACCTATGGCGAAAACTCAACTATTTAATATTAGAAAAAAAGATGTTCTAACTATAAGTGAACCTAGACCTGATATGATAAGATATTATGAGACCTTGAAGTTAAGATTAAAAGAAGAAATTGAATTAGATAAACAGTTAACAAAACAAAGTGAACAAGCATTAAAAGAAGATATCAGACAGTTACCTGGTACCGATGATAAACAAAAAATATCTAACCTTGCTAGAATACTGGAAGAAATCGAACATATGAAAGAACTAGAACATGAAGAGTTTAATGGTGAAATACCTAAGAGAAAGAAACCAACAGTACACTAAAGGTATTGTTCTTGAAGGGACTACACCGTAGATTATACACACGGTTTATTGATGTGTCAAGAAGAAATATGGAGAAATCATGGCAAAAACCAAAGCACGAAAAGAGCATTATGTAAACAACAAGGAGTTTCTTGTTGCTCTTATAGAATATCGAAAAGCGGTAGATAAAGCAGAAAAGCAAAAGAAAGAAAAACCACCTGTTACAAAGTATATAGGTGAATGCTTTCTAAAGATTGCACAGCATCTATCATACAGACCTAACTTTATAAACTATACATACAAGCATGATATGATATCAGACGGCATAGAAAACTGTTTGATGTATATACATAACTTCAATCCAGACAAGTCGCAAAATCCATTCGCATACTTTACACAAATTATATACTACGCATTTTTGAGAAGAATACAGAAAGAAAAGAAACAAACAGAATTGAAACAAAAATTAATCGGTGAAATGATGATGTCAGATGCCGTTACAACTTTAGAGGGCGATGATGCCGAATATAGAAATCAGTATCTACAATTCTTACAAGAAAATCAAATACCGACAGATAAGGAACAAGCAATCGCTAAAGCAAAAGATGATAAACGAGTTGCAGAACAACAATCAAAAGAAGGTGCTTTAGACGAGTTTATGGAGTAATTATGAATATTATTGTATTGGGTGCCGGTTCTGCTGGTTTAATGTCAGCAATATTAATAAAACGATTTTATAAAAATAGTCCTTTTGATGTCAAAATAATTCAATCAGGCAAAGCACCTATTCTAGGTGTAGGTGAAGGTACAACGGAACATGTTCAGCATTTTATTCAACATGCTAGAATAGATGAGGCAGAGTTTATAAGAGAAAGTAAAGCAACACTAAAAGCAGGTGTTCAGTTTGACGATTGGTTATACCCAGGTCATAGATATATTCATAGTTTAGATAGTTATCATGTAGAAGTTACACACGATGATGACAACTTATATACTTCAGGTAGACCTATTCATAATCAAGGTTATAATTTAGGAATGTATGCTAGTATAATAAGTGAGGGTATAGACACATATAAAAATCAATCACAATCTGAAGGTTATACAGTAGGATATCCTTCTCAATTTCATTTTAATAACTTTGCCTTAAATGATTATCTCAAAAGAAAATGTGCAGAGTTTGATATAGAAATTATAGATGATTATATTAATGATTTTAAATATGATGAACAAGGTTATATGAGATGTCTTATAGGTAGCAAAGAATATCATGCAGACTTCTTTTTTGATTGCTCAGGTTTTAAAGGTTTACTAATTAATCAATTTAAACCTAACTTCATAGATTACTCAGACCAGTTAATTGTTGATAGAGCATTATTCTTTCCATATAAAACATTAGATAATCCTAGAATGTTTACTTTATCAAAAGCAATGCAGAGTGGTTGGTTCTGGCAAGCACCTACACAAGATAGAACAGGTAATGGTTATGTTTACAGTTCACAATATTGCACACCTGAAAAAGCATTAGATGAAGTAAGAGGTTTAGGTTTTGATTTAAAAGATGATGTAGTTAATAATATAAAAGAGTTTCGTAGTGGTCATTTAGAAAAGAGTTGGATTAAAAATGTTGTAGCGATAGGTATAGCATCTAGTTTCTTTGAACCTATGGAAGCGGCGGCATTAAGCACAGGTATATTACAAACAATAAATGTATTAGAATATTTACATGCGTTTGATAAGAATGATGAACTCATAGCAGACTTGTATAATGATAGAATGAAAGACTTCTATTATAATGCATTTGAATTTATTCGATTGCACTATGTTACAGGTAGAGAAGATACACCTTTCTGGCAAGAGTATAAGTATAAACCTTTACCTAAAAGTCTAAAACAAAAGTTAAAACTATGGGGTAGAAAACCTCCTGTGCCTGAAGAGTTTAATATACAACAACCTCAAGCACTATATGGTAATTTAAACTTTATGCAAGTAATGAATGGTTTAAATCTTATAGATAAACAAGCATATAAAAATTATATAAGTAAATGGGGTTTAGATAATCGCTTGATGAGTAAACTTATCGAACTAGATATTTTAGTAAATAAAAATTTAAAACAAAATACACACAATGATGTATTATCGGAGATAAACAAATGAAAACAGTAGTAGTTTTAGGTGCAGGTAATTCAGGTCTTTTTGCATCTATTCTGTTAAAAAAATTTAGACCTGGTATTAATATTATGTGTATAGGGTCACCTGAAATAGGTATTGTAGGTGTAGGTGAAAGTAGTACAGAGCATTTTAATTCGTTTAGAAAACTATTAAAACTAAGTCATAAAGAAATAGTTCAAAAGTGTAATGCTACATTTAAGTATGGTGTTCATTTTGAAAACTGGAATGGTAGTGATTATATTCATGCTTTATTAGGACAAAATGTATCTATGCAACACTACGATGATGATTATTCTTTATATGGTGTTCTAGCAGATGGAGAACCTGCAGTAAATACTATACCTAAAAACTTTAGAGAACCACATATAAAAATAGATGTTTCAGATGGTCTACCTAATCAATTTCATTTTGATACTGCTAAGTTAAATGAATTTTTACGAGAACAATGTAAAGAGGTGGGTGTTATATTATTTGACGATACAATAGATGAGATAACTTATCACGATAATGGTAATGTTAAGTCTGTTATTAGTAATAAAAATGAAAATGAATATGAAGGTGATTTATTTGTAGATGCATCAGGATTTAAAAGAATATTAGTAAACGAAATAAAAGAGTTTAATTTTATATCAAAACAAGATGAGTTATTTGTAAACTCAGCAATCGCATTTCAATGTCCTCATGAAGGAGATAATTATAGATGTTTTACTACTGCAAAGAAAATGAATGCAGGTTGGATGTGGCGAATACCTACATACACACGAATGGGTAATGGTTATGCATACAACGATAAATTTATTACCGAAGAAGAGGCAATCAAAGAGATTGAAGAGAAACTAGGTTTCACACCTAACATCGGTAGAAGATTTAAATTTGAAGCAGGATATTATGAAAATACATGGCAAAGAAATGTAGTTGCAATAGGATTATCATCACACTTCTTTGAACCTTTAGAGGCAACGGCAATAGGTATAGGTTTATTACAAGCAAAACTTTTAAGTGATTACTTACAAGCAGATAAACAAAAAGATAGTTATAATTCTAAAATAAGAGACTTAATGAAGAATGTTTATAACTTTATCAGATTACATTATTGTAACTGTAATGCCGATACACCTTTCTGGGAACATGTATCTCAATCTGTTTTGCCGGCAGAAGTTCAAAAAATCATTGACATAGCACAAGAAAGAATGATAGTATCTGAAGATATTAATTGTAATAATGACTGGAATATGTTTACACCTCATTCATACAATCAGGTGTTGTATGCGTTAGGTTATCTTAAACCTGAGAAGGCAAGAGAACATATGGATTTATTGAGAAAGTACGAAGACTGGCAAGTGAAAAAAGAATACGCACTCAAAAGACAGGATCATGTCATCAACACATGTTTACCACATAAGGCACAAATAGAAGAATGGATGAATGATACTACCCCAACACAAACAGATAATGTAGTGATAGGAACTAAATGAAAATAGCATTAATTACTGATACTCACTTCGGTGCAAGAAACGATAGTGAAGTATTTAATAATTACTTTTTTAAATTTTATGATAATGTGTTCTTTCCTTATTTAAAAGAACATAATATAAAACATTGTATTCATCTAGGTGATATTACAGATAGAAGAAAGTTTATAAACTTTAAAACACTAGATAAATTCAGACATGACTTTGTATATAAGTTAGGTCGATACGATGTAGATACACATGTTATAATCGGTAATCATGATACCTATTATAAAAACACAAATGAAATAAACAGTATGAATACATTGTTTACTTCTTTCGATGGTAAGTATGAACCTTACATTTATACAAAAGCAACCGAAGTAGATTTTGATGGTTGTAAAATGTTATTTCTACCTTGGATATGTGATGACAATAGAGATGAAACAATGCAGATGATTAAAGATACAGATGCACAAATTGTTATGGGTCATCTAGAAGTCAAAGGTTTTACAATGTATAAAGGTTTCACAAACTTTGACCATGGTTTAGATAGACAGACATTTGATAAATTTGATTGTGTATATACAGGTCATTTTCATCACAAATCAACGCAAGGTAATATAACTTATCTAGGTAATCCTTATCAAATTACTTGGTCAGACTACGGCGATAAAAGAGGTTTTCATATTTTCGATACTGAAACAAGAGAAATTGAATTTATAGAAAATCCTTATTCTATATTTGCTAAGTTAAATTATGATGATAGAGAAAAGAACTATGAAGACTTTGATGTATCAGAATATAAAGATAAGCATGTGAAAGTAGTTGTATTGAATAAAATAAACAATGTTCAGTTTGATAAACTCATAGACAAGTTATATGCAGTAGGTGTTGCAGAGTTAACAATCATAGAAGATTTTACAGACTTTGATGCAACATTTGTAGATGATAAAAATCTAAAGTTAGATGATACTTTATCTTTGTTACATACCTATGTAGATGAAGTCGATACTACTGCAGATAAAACAAGAATAAAAGATGATATGAAAAGATTGTATGTTGAGGCAAGTAATCAATGATAGTATTTGAAAAAGTTAGATGGCGTAATTTCTTATCAACAGGCAATGCATTTACTGAAATAGATATCGGTAAGTCACCTACTACTTTAATAGTAGGTTCAAATGGTTCAGGTAAATCTACACTCATTGATGCATTGACTTTTGCTTTATTTAATAAACCTTTTAGAAAAATTAAAGTAGCACAATTAATAAATTCTATTAATCAGAAAGATGGTTTAGTAGAAGTAGAATTTTCGATAGGTGCATCGAAGTATAAAATTCGTAGAGGTATTAAACCTAATATCTTTGAGATATATCAAAATAATATCTTAGTTAATCAAGATGCACATAGTAAAGACTATCAACAGTTTCTAGAGAAACAAATATTAAAACTAAACTATAAATCATTTACTCAGATTGTAGTTTTAGGTTCATCATCATTTATACCTTTCATGCAGTTACCAGCACCTCATCGAAGAGAAGTGATAGAAGACCTACTTGATATTCAAATTTTTACTAGAATGAACGATATCTTAAAAGTTGAAATGACAACATTAGCACAAAACTTTAAAGATACTGAAAAAGACTTAGATGTTGTAATTCAAAAGAGAGATTTACAAGAACAATACATAGGGAGGTTAGATGAGCAACGCAAGAAATCAGCACATGAAATCAACGATAAGATTAGCAAATCGAAGAAGAACATTGATGGATATCAAAGAGACATCACAGATTTACAAGAGCAAATCGACACCTTACAAAAAGGAATCATTGATGAAGAAGTTGTCTCAAAAAGATTAAAGAAGATTACATCTTTACAAGATGCACTAGAAAAGAACAAAGGTAGAATTGCTAAAGATATTACATTCTACTTAGAAAACGATGAGTGTAATACTTGTAAACAATCTATTGATCCTGCGTTTAAAACTAAAATTTTAGATGCAAGACAAGATAAAGCAAAAGAGATTGAACTGGCATCAATAGAGTTAGATAATAAGTTTAATGATGTAAACAATCGCATAAATGAGATAGTTGATACACAAAACAAGATAACTCAAATACAGTACAATATTAACTCTTTAAACGCAAATATCCAGGCGGAGAACAGGTCTATTGATAGTTATAACATTGACATCACAAAAATAAATGAAGTCGAAAATAGCGAAGATGAGATGCTAAAACTACAAGATTACCGACAAGAAGAAACTAAACTTAGAGATGAAAAGACCAAGTTAAATGATGAAAGATATTATGCAGAGATATCTGGCAATCTATTAAAAGATACAGGTATTAAAACTAAAATTATAAATCAATATTTACCTGTAATCAATCACTATGTAAATCATTATTTACAATCTTTAGACTTCTTTGTTCAGTTTAATTTAGATAACTCTTTCAAAGAAACAATTAAGTCTAGACATAGAGATGAGTTTTCTTATGCATCATTTTCTGAAGGTGAAAAGTTGCGTATTGATTTATCTTTATTGTTTACTTGGCGAACTATTGCTAAAATGAAAAATAGTACAAACACAAACCTACTAATCTTAGATGAAGTATTTGATAGTTCTTTAGATAACAATGGTACAGATGAGTTTCTAAAAATCCTAAATACTATGGCGAAAGGTATTAATGCTTTTGTTATATCACACAAAGGCGATATACTGATAGATAAGTTTAGTAACACATTAAAATTTGAGAAGGCGAATAATTATTCGAGACTAGTATGACAAAAATATTACCGTTAATAGTTCCTACAAAAGCGAACTTTGAACCTAAGCAATTTGATTTTGATAATCCTATACAAGATCCTGTAGAATTAGCAGACCAACTATGGGAGAATATGAAACACTATAAAGGTGTTGGGTTGTCAGCAAATCAGATAGGTATAGATGCAAAAGTATTTGTCATGGGTATGGGTGAAGGCAAAGATGAATTTAGATTAAATGTCTTCAATCCTATGATAATGGCAATATCAGATGAGATGTCAGAATATACAGAAGGTTGTTTAACCTACCCTGGTTTGTTCATGAAAGTTAAAAGACCTAAAACTTGTACTGTTCAATATTATAATGAGAAAGGTGAAGACCAAAAGTTTACATTTGATGCATTAACATCTAGAGTATGGTTACATGAATATGACCATATGGTAGGTAGAGACTTTACAAGTAGAGTTTCTAAAATGGTTTTTGATAGAGCAATCAAGAAAAGAGATAAACTTATAAAGAAGATGGTGAGAGAAGGTAAACTACAACCACCACCTAAGAGTGTATAATGATTAAGTTGCCTAAAGCAGGAGAGATAGTTGAATATGATGTAATGACATTTCCAACATTTGATTGGAATGATTTATTTAAAAGTAGAACTATAGAAAAAAGTATTGATAGTTTAGGTGATGAGGGTATAAGATTAATTCATGACAAAGAGAAATTACCTAGTTTAGTTGTTCATGATGCTACACATATACCACAAGTAAACTTAATGAAACAAGAGATAAAGCATGTACGAAGACCTACACAACCTTTCGATGTAAATTGTCATGCTTATATATCTTTTGCTAGAAACTCAGATGTTTTTGGATTTCATGATGATTTAGACGATGTTTATATTTGGCAATGTTATGGAACTACAGATTGGGAAGTGCCTAAATATAACATACAGAATACTTTATTACCTGGTCAGATGATTTATATTCCTGCAGGTGTAAAGCATAGAGCAATAGTAACTGGTCCTAGAATATCAGTTAGTTTTAGTATAGGGACATAATATGGAAGAGATGAAAGCATGGCAACACGGATATCCTATGGACTATCTTGTCAATATACAAGACCGATACGCAGAATATAATAAGTATGCATTAGGTCCTTTTTTAGAAGTTAAGAAGAATAAAGTAGCACAAAGTTTACACGAAAAGAAACTTAAAGTTACAGATTACAATGCAATAGAAATTTCTGAAACTAAAGTTAAATCTGCTATTAAAATGCATGGTGATACTGTAATAGGTCATAAGTTACCAGGTGATATTACTTTTACAAAAATATCAAACTTTGATGACGATATCATGAGTATCATTAGATTGTATTCAGATAAAAATTGTTGGTTATATACATGGGCAGAATGGGGTGAAGCAAAACAATTTGCTAAGTTAAATAAGTTTAAATATATAGGTTGTAAAGTAAGTTCATTTGCTGAAGTACAAGCGATATACTTTAGAGATGCAAACAATGTATTAGAACCAAGAGAACATCCAACTTTACTTGGGGCAGAGACAGTAAATATATCTAAATGTCAATTTATTGACATAGATACTAAAAAATTACAAGAAGAATTAGCACAATTAGATGTAGAATATACTAATCATTATTCGAACTATAATAAAGGTAAATCTTGGTCAGCAATATCATTAAGAGGATACAAAGATGATGTAAACTGTATTGTTAAACCTTTAGAGATGGATAAAAAATGGAAAGCAAAGAATGAAGGTTGGGAAGATTGGCAACTTCAAGATGTAAGTATTCGAAATAAATTTCCTTATGTAAATGAGATTGTAGAAAAGTTACCTACTTCACAAGTTCATAGAATTAGATTTATGGCACTAGGACCTGGTGGGGGTGAGTTGTCTAGACACACAGACCAAGTAGACCCAACATTAGGTGTAGAAGATGGTAAGTTAATGAGATTGCATATACCTGTCGTTACAAATCCTAATATGATTTTTAGTTCTTGGGACATGCATGGACATAAACATGACCATAATATGAAAGAAAGTGAGATGTGGTATCTAGATATTCGTAAACCTCACATGGCGATTAACAATGGTGATGCAACAAGAATACATTTAGTTATTGATGTTGAGGCAACTAAAGAAATGAGAGAAATGTTATAATGAAAGAAGTATTAACAATAGATGAATTAGTTGAACCTGATTTAATTAAATCTATGCATCATGAGTATGCACATAATTATTATTGGCAATATGGTCATCATGGTTCAGATGATGCACCTAGATTTTTTGTTGCTCAACATAATATTAATGGTGGTAAGATATTTAATTGTCCTTTTCAAATATATCTTAAAACAAAAATAGAAGATGAACTAAATTGTAAATTTACATATATTGATGACATATACTTAAATGGTCAGACAAAAGGATTTGATGGTGGTGAACATATAGATGTTTTACCTAGTGATAAAAAAGCATTAGAAAAAATTACAGTATTATATATGGTCAATCATGAACATACAGAGACAATAGGTAATTTTCATTGTGCAGGTCAAGAAATAAAATTTAAACCTGGTAGAGTTGTATTATTTCCATCTGTAATGCAACATGAAGGCAAAGCACCTACCAATAATCATTTAAGAATAACACTTGCCTGGAAAGCATGTGATATCAGTTTTGCCGAGACAAAGTAGAAAGTTTATGTTATTATGAAAACTTATATACATGTAAATCAACATAAGATAAGAGCAAATAAGAAACATGGAACAAATGAACCTGTCATTACTGTTAAGCGAGGTAAAGAAAACACTTACTGCCATGAAGTCAAAGTTCTCGGTCCTAGTACCGTGGTATACGGCGGTAATGATAAACCTCTTCTTTCTTGTGGTGCTAGAGTTGTCATTATGACTGAAGGAGAAGTTGAGGTTGTTAAGTGAAACATTTTTACGAAAAGAATAGTTATCTTTTAAATCATGAAGTAAACAAAACATTTGAAGAAGTTTTGTGGATGTCAGATGATGAGTTTAAACAATGGTTAAGAGATATGAGACAAGCAGTAATACATGCTTGGGATAATCTAGGTATACCTCCTAGAGTAGGTTATAACGAGCAAGAGATTATTGACCAGTTTAATAAGATGAGTTCTTTTCCTGTTCATGAGTTCGAATGCTTTAATGAAGAAACACAAAAGAATGATGTAATTAGAAATACTTCAGTTGTAGGTAATGCCGCTAATCAATGGTTTCCTACAATGATGAAAACTAAAATAGTTTACAATAAAGTCGAAGATGCAAAATCAATATATGACCACTTTGTAGATGAAGATTTATTTCAAAAAGTTTACACATATGGTCATAGACATTTTAAAAGAGATAGTTTTTATCACTATTCTAATCCCATACAACAAGGCAAACAAATAAAGATAGGTACTAAACTATACGAGACTACTACAGGTAGAGATTTTATCAACTGGTTTGAAAAAGAAGGTAGAGAATACGACACTCATGATTACTGGTTGAAACCTGACAAAGAGCAAGAATATACAGGTTACGATGATAAACTTAGAAACTTAAAATTTCTACAGTTAACAAAAGATGAAATGCATGAGATGTCAGAATGGATACCTTCTAAATGTTTAGTTAATCTAAAAGATGATATAGATGTTTATCAAATTATGTTATTTGAAAAAGGTCAAAAGATATTTCCTTTAGGTTTTAAACCTTTTAGAATATCTTGGTGTCAATACGCAGTTAACTTTCCACCACTTACTGCAAAGTTTTTATATGAAAAATATACAGAGCATTTTAAAGACCAAGAACAAATTCGTATCTGGGATCCTAGTGCAGGTTGGGGTGGTCGTATTCTAGGTGCAATGTCAGTAAAAGATGATAGAAATATACACTACATCGGCACAGATCCTAATACAGACCATACGATTGAAGGTGGTACTAAGTATGAAGACTTAGCAAAATTCTTTAATGATAAGACATATAGAGGCAATGGTTTATTTCCTCATACAAACACATATGAAATACATCAAATAGGTTCTGAAGAATATAAAACTGATAATGAAAGTTTAGATATGATATTTACTTCACCGCCTTATTTTGCAAAAGAGGCATATAGTGAAGATGAAACACAATCTTATAAAAAGTTTGGTCAATATCAATCTTGGGTAGATGGTTTTTTAAGACCTACACTAACAAACTGTTACAACTATCTTAAATCCGACAGGTATCTATTATGGAATATCGCAGATGCGAAGTTCGGTAATGATATGCTACCTCTTGAACAAGATAGTATAAATATATGTAAAGAACTTGGATTTGAGTATATAGAGACATTGAAGATGGCACTTGCTCAAATGCCTGGCGGTAACAGAGTAGATGAGGAAACAGGTAAACCTAGAGCAAAGAATTTTTGCAAAGTGAATGGGATATGGTTAAAATATGAACCAATATTTGTCTTTTATAAAAAGTAAAGCAAACTTTAATAACCCTCCAGTAGATTTTGATACATGGGGTCAGTACGATTACGATGTACTGAAACATGAAAAGTATTGCTATAACACATATAGACACTTTTTAAAAAGTTACTTAGTTAATCCTAAAGAGAATACTGTATTTGATATCAACTGTGGTAAAGGATATGGCATATCACATTTAGAAAAAGAGTTTGGTTTTAAAAAGTGTATAGGGTTTCAGTATAACAACGAACTACTTAACATATGTAAAGATACACACGATAATGTATCTTTTTATAAAGACTTCATACTATCAGCAAAAAAGAATGCAGATTTCATATTAGCATTTAACAGTTTACAACTACAAGACAATAAGACTGCCTTACTTATGAAGGTAGCACAATCTTTAAACAAAAACGGCACATTGATTATTGTTAATCAAGTTAACAATGAACATGAATATGACAGTTATATTAATATATTAGTTAAAACACATGGGTTAACATTATTAGAAAATTATGATATTAGTCCTCATGTTGTTCAGGCAACTGATAGAATTTTTGAAATGAACAATTTACAGGCGGGTAATTATGCTTTCAATGGCAAGTTTATGGTCAGTATATTACAAAATCAGTAGCATAGTAAAATCTTTAACGAATGAAACCTGAAATGTCTAAAAAGTTTCTAGTTATTATATGAGAGATTTTCCTGATGTCGAGAATACTAGTGTTTTCTTTGAGAGGAGAAAGTAATGAAGATATTTAATAGTTTACATCCTACTAGCACAGTTTTAGGTACAAAACATATTCAAAGTGGTGTAGTAGAAAATTTCCCACAAGTGAGTGATATACTAAGAAAGTCTTGGCAGAGATTTCAAGATAAGAAAATTTTAAATAATAAGAATACAAATCTAACAGGAAAGATGAGTCCTTACTTTTCAGATTTATATGATCCTTCAATGAAACATATTATTAACATATTTAAACCATATGTTCAAAATTTTATGCTACAAGGAAAACAGTATTTTCCTGGTGTTATGGAATATGTTGAATGTGGTGAAATATGGATTAGCGAATACAACGAAGGACATAAAGCACACTCTCATACACACTATCCTTTTCATATAGCGATGTCGTATTACTTTGATATAGAAGATGCAACACCTATACAATTTGAAGTATTTGATCCTGAACAGGCACATTTTCCTAACAATCTACAAAATAACTCAACAGTAACAATTACACCTACTGAAGGATTATATGTTTTATTTGATGGTGATATTAAACATAGTGTTCCTGAATGTAGAGGTAAACGAATAGTAGTGGCAAGTAACTGGTATTTCGACCTTAAAGGATATTGTGAAAAGGGTAAAAAAACTACTAAAGCAGAGACCGATGATTGGTTAGAACATAAGTAGAACAAAATAATTTAAAATAACCCTTGACAAATAAACCTGTTCCATGCTAAATTAATATTATGATGATATTGAAAGCACTATTCTTGCCATTTACACTACTGTTCAAATTAGGTAAGTGGTTCGTATATTTTATATTTTTCATGTTAGGATGCTATTTATTCCTAGTTTTTCTGATTTATTTTGCCGCCTTTGTTGCAAATATTTTATAAATCGTTGATTTTACTAGGTTTTTTAATGCATTTTTTTCTTGACATATAAAACTGTTTCGTGCTAATATGATTATATAATGATGATAAAGAGTGAAAATATGAATATACAAAATACCAAATCAAGTCTAGCAAAATTACTTGCTACAGAAAATATTACTGTAGAATTTGCTAATGTGCAAACTGCACAATTCGATGTAAAAAACAGAATTTTAGTCTGCCCTCAATATAAAGATATGACTAATGAGATGTACGATTTATTCGTAGGGCATGAAGTTTCTCATGCTTTATATACTCCTTCAGATGGTCATGAGCAATATCCAGTTAAAGACAAAAACTTTCACTCTTTTGTCAATGTAGTTGAAGATGCTAGAATTGAGAGATTTATTCAAGATAAGTATCCTGGTCTTAAAAAAGATTTCTACAAAGGTTACTCTCAGTTAAAAGAAAAAGATTTCTTCAGCATTAAAGATAAAGATGTTAATTCTTTATTGCTTATTGATAGATTAAATCTTAAAGCAAAATTAGGTACTCAAATTGATATTGAGTTCAATGAAACTGAACAAAAGTTTTTTGATGCTATGATGACTAGCAAAACTTTTGATGAAGTTCTAAAAATTTCTAAAGACCTTTTTGACTATTGTGGTAAAGAGTTAGAAGAAAAAGAAAAAGAAGGTAAAGATGTTTCCGCTTATACTATTAAGCAAGATGAGAATGGTGTCGAAGTAGAGCAATCAGAAACTTCTACACAAGAAGAAAATCAAGAAGAAGAAAAAAATAATATGGGTGCTGGCGATAGTACCGATAACGATACTACTGAAACTGACCAAGAAGAAAAAGCAGATACTACTAGCAACGAAAATTCAGATGATGAAAAATCAGATGATGATAGTTCTAAAACTGCTACCGAAGATAATAAGAACAAAGGCAAACAATCAGATACCGATGAGGCAACTAAACCAGGTGCTAAGTCGATTACTGATACTGCAAGTCAACAATCTCTAAAAGAACAATTAGAAGATGATGAAAGCAAGATTTTTGACTATTGCGATTTCCCTAAAACTTTAGATTATAAAAAGTTCATTGTTGACAATGCTACAGTTATTAAAGAGTTAACTCAATATTGGGCACAAACTAACAATGACTATAAAAGCATTCTTCAGAGAAATGCTAAGAAATTTAAAGATGACAACCAGAAAGTTGTTAATTACTTGCACAAAGAATTTGAAATGAAAAAAGCGGCAGATAGTTATGCCAGAGCAAGTGAGAGCAAAACTGGTGTTATCAATACTAACAAGTTATTTTCTTACAAGTACAATGAAGACTTGTTTCAAAAAGTAATGACTACTCCTGATGCTAAAAATCACGGTATGATTTTCTATCTTGATTGGTCAGGCAGTATGCATGATAATATGAAAGGTACTATTATGCAGTTGTTGAACCTAGTTCTATTCTGTAAAAAAGTAAATATACCTTTTAGTGTTTATGCATTTAGTTCTCATTATAGAAAATATTCTAGTGAGTTTGCAAATATTAATAATACTGATGCACAATCTAAAAACTTGAATGAGATGATTATTCACCCTTACAAGTTTTCACTTCTAGAGTTGATTACTAGTGATTGTAATACTGCTCAATACAACCAAGCATTTGAGTGTTTAGTTGCTTTAATGAATATCTACTCACACGATAAAAGATATGAAGGCGACTTTTGTTATTTCGATTTGCCTAGCAGTTATTACCTAGGGCAGACACCTTTGAATGATGCAATCGTATGTTCTAAGTATATGATACAAGATTTTCAAACTAAGCATAAAGTTCAAATTATGAATGCAGTATTCTTAACTGATGGTTCTAGTCATTGTCTAGAAGGTAAGTTCGCTATTGAGAACGGCACGATGACCGCTAAAGATGTTGGGTATACTAATGCAGTTATCAGAGATAAAAAGTCTAGAGTTGAGATATCTGATTTATCTAAAGGCAAATATTATAGAAGAGCAGATTTTACCAAGAAGTTGTACCTAGCAGTAAAACAAGTTACTGGTGCTAATATGATTGGTTTCTTTGTTGCCTCTAGAAGAGATTTAGAATATGCATATTGGGATGCTCAGAGTTGCCCTAATATGAAAAAAGCAAAAATCAGATATTCAGATGATTTCAAAAAGTATGTTAAGAAAAACAAATTTTTTGCTTCTACTGTTAGCGGTCTTGATACCTTGTTTGTAGTGCAAGGGGGTAAAGATTTGCATGTTGATAATAGTTCAGTTCTAGATGAATTACAATCAGATGCTAAAAAAAGTCAGATCCAAAGTGCCTTCAAAAAAGCAAGTAAAGGCAAATTGCAATCTAGAATTATGCTAAACAAGTTTATTGAGAATATTGCCGCCTAAAAAATGACGGAATATATAGGGAAAATGACGAAAAAAAAATTAAAAAAAACCGGAATAACCCTTGACAAACTCAATATAAAAATGTTAATATGAATTATATGATGAAAAAAGAAAACAATGTGAAAGGTGATATCTATATGATGTTAGATGATAAACAAAAATCCTTTGTTGACTTAGCAGTATCAGAATACGGTACTCAGTTAAAAAGGTCTGAACTGATTGCAGTACATAAAAAGCATAAAGTTCCGTTCCCATATTGGTTAGTTAATAGTGACCAATTTAAATTAGGCAAAGGTCTTTATCAGATGCCTGTTGAGGGTACTCCTCTTCAAGCGACTGGTCATGAAGTTGCCAACTCTCCTATAAATACTGTAGAAGAGGCACCTGCTATGAAGAAAAAAATATCAGTAGCAGATACTACTATCATGAATTTGATACCTAGCAAATATACTAACTATGTTCCTTTCGGGCAGTTTAGTGATGTTAAGAGTATCGTAAAATCTAAAATGTTCTATCCTGTCTTTATTACTGGTCTCTCTGGTAATGGTAAGACTATGATGGTTGAGCAAGTATGTGCCCAACTCAATAGAGAGTTTTTTAGAGTTAACATAACTATTGAAACCGATGAAGATGATTTACTCGGAGGTTACAGATTGCAAGATGGCGAGACCGTATGGTTTGATGGTCCTGTTGTTCAAGCAATGAAGAAAGGTGCCGTACTTCTTTTAGATGAAGTTGACTTAGCATCTAATAAGATTATGTGTATTCAACCTATCCTCGAAGGTAAGGGTGTTCTTCTTAAAAAGATAAATCAGTTTGTAGAACCAGCACCTGGTTTTCAGATTATCGCAACTGCTAATACAAAAGGTAAAGGTAGTGAAGATGGTAGATTTATCGGAACGAATGTACTTAATGAAGCATTCCTTGAGAGATTTCCTATCACAATCGAACAAGAGTATCCTTCAGTTGCTATTGAGAAAAAAATTCTCACTAAAGAATTAGCATCTGCTGGGAAACCTGATGAAGATTTTGCCGACAAGTTAACCAAGTGGGCAGACATTATCAGAAAAACTTTTCTAGATGGAGGCATTGATGAAATCATTGCCACTAGAAGACTTGTTCATATCGCTAAGGCATATGCCATGTTTGGCAATAAAATGAAAGCGATTGAATTGTGCATTAACAGATTTGATGACGAAACAAAGTCATCATTTAAAGACCTTTACACAAAGGTCGATGCCGATGCCATTCAAACTGATCCATCAGTTGATGGCGAAAGTGTAGTCAATCCTAAAGTAGAGATTGACAAAGCACCGTTTTAAGTTTATTATGAACTTGAATATAGCGAGGAGGACAACCTCCTCGTTCAACATTATAAAGGAGCATTATGATGCCAGCAAAAACAAAAAGTCAACTTAATAAGTTGCTTAATTTCTTTCAAAAAGGTGGAACTCTAACTGCCGCTCAGGCAGAGAAGAAGTTCGGTGTAAATCGAATGTCTGCTAGGGTTTACGATTTGAGAGACCAAGGTTACTGTATCTACGGTAATACTAAGAAGGGTAGCAATGTCGTTTCATATAGACTTGGTACTCCATCAAGAGAAATTATCAAAGCAGGTTTTAAAGCATTAAGAACTGCATAAGATAAAAGTATCACCTTTATCATCATAGGGAGGGTGCAATGCCCTCCCACTTTTTTAATATGAGGTTATTAATTTGAAAAAATTACAAGATAAAATTGAATATAAGTTTAGTGAAGATAAGATATTCGAAGATATAATGGAACATATTAATGGAACTTACGATGCCCATTATTCTAAAAACAAATTTCAATCTACCGAGTTCATTGTAGATTGCGGTCATGCCGAAGGTTTCTGTATAGGTAATATTATTAAGTATGCACAAAGGTTTGGCAAAAAAGAAGGAATGAACAAAAAAGACTTGTATAAGATAGTACATTATTGTATTATCTTACTATCAACTTTAGAAAACTAATGAGGACTATATTATGCAAATAAGCAAAAACACTTTTGAAGTTTTGAAAAACTTCTCAGAGATAAATGAGAACTTACTGATTAAACCTGGTAATGAACTCAAAACTATTTCTGTAATGAAAAATGTATTAGCGAAGGCGACTATAGAAGAAACTTTTGATAAAGAGTTTGCTATCTATGATTTGAACTCCTTCTTAAATGTATTATCACTATATGATAATCCTGAGATTACACTAAATGATGATTATCTTACTATATCAAAAGGTAACTCATCTACAAAATTCTGGTATGCTGATCCTAGTTTAGTAGTAGCACCTACTAAAGATATCAATATGCCTAGTAAAGATATTGAAGTAAACATTACACAAGGTAATTATACAGACCTATTGAAAGCATCTAATATCATGCAACTACCTGATATCGCACTAGTGAGTGAAGAAGGTAAAATCAAAATGGTTGCTACAGATAAAAAGAATAAAACTAGTAATGTTTATGAAGTAGAAGTAGGAACAACGACTTCTAAATTCAGTATGTATTTCAAAAGAGATAATTTGAGAATGATACCTGGCGATTATGACCTAGCAATATCACACAAAAATATATCTCATTGGTCTAACAAAAATAAATCTCTACAGTATTGGGTAGCATTAGAAACCGATAGTAAGTTTGAGGGTTAATAATGAATAAACTTAATGATGAATATTTGTGGGTTGAGAAATATCGACCTCAAACTGTAAGTGATTGTATCTTACCTAAACATCTAGAAGATACATTTTTAAACTTTGTAGAGAATGGCGAGATACCTAATTTGTTACTATGTGGTACTGCAGGTGTTGGTAAGACAACGATTGCAAAAGCACTATGTCAGCAAATGGGTTACGACTGGATAATCTTAAATGGTTCTAGTGAAGGTGACATTGATACCTTACGAACTAAGATAGTTAACTTTGCATCTACTGTATCCTTTTCAGGCAAAGGTAAAGTTGTTATCTATGATGAGGCAGATTACTTAACTGCAGTAACACAACCTGCACTAAGAAATTTTATTGAAGAGTTTAGTAAGAATTGTAGATTTATATTTACATGTAACTATAAGAATAAAATTATACCTGCTCTCCATTCTAGATGTTCAGTTATAGAGTTTTCTGTACCTAAGAATGAGAAACCTAAAATAGCAACTAGGTTCTTAAACAGATTAGAAGATATTTTTAAAGAAGAAAAAATAAAGTATCAAGAACAATCTATTGCAGAGGTTGTTACTAAATTTTTTCCTGATTTTAGAAGAACATTAAACGAGTTACAAAAACTTTCTATCGGCGGCAGTATAGATGCTGAGGCAATCAAAGGTGCTGGTGATGTAAGTATTAAAGAGGTCATTGAATATTGTAAAGTTAAAGACTTCAAGAATATGAGAAAGTGGGTAGCAGATAATATCCATGTAAACGATGCGAATACTATTTTCAGAAAGATTTACGATACAATGTATGAATATCTTAAACCACAATCTGTACCTGTTGCAGTTTTAAAGATTGCAGACTATCAGTACAAGAATGTGCATGTAGCAGACCCAGAGGTCAATCTAACTGCCTTCTTTACTGAAATAATGGTCGATTGTGAGTTTATGTAATGCCTACACCTTATCTACACCACGAATTATTTGAACCTAATAAAGTTATCGAAGTTCAAGAGCATTCTAATAGTTTAGGAAAGTATCTTGTCATTGATAATTTTTATCAAAGACCTGATGATATAGAGTACATGTTAGAGACTTCTTGGTCTCAAATGTGGAAATATAAACCAGGTTCTAGAAATACAATAGACTATCATGATTGTAGATTAACAATACCATATAACATGACCAGACATGTAAGAGAGTTTGAAAGTCAAAAATTGATATGGGGTATGGTACAACAAAAACTTAATTATACAATTAAACAAGCAGTACAAAATTATGATTTTAATTTGTTCAAATGGATTAATATACCTGAACATAATATACAATCATATCCTCACCAAGATGATGCAGGCAAACAAAGTATGATTGCCTCTGTAATATATCTTAACAAAGATAAAGATTGTAATGGTGGTACTGCATTTTATGAAGAAGATAATCTAAATGAATTTGTTGGTCATATGGAAGATGATAATATACAGGTAGATATATCGCAACACTATACCCTTATAGATGTAGTGAAAGCATCATTTAACAAGTGTGTTATATACCCAGGTTGGTGGGTACATGGCGCATATATAGATGACCATTCTTTCTATTCAGGCAATAGATGGAGAAAGAACCAAGTTTATTTTTTTGAATTAGCAGGATTTTAATATGACACCATTTGATTATGTAAAAGCGATTAATTATACAAAAAGCAATTTAATCGTAGATGATTTAACAGAAAAAGAATATAACCCATTTATCGTTAATCGTGCCTTGAGTATGGGCATGGATACCGTTCTACAAGCGAATGAGATGAATAGAAGTCCTCATCTAGAAAAGCGGTTACAATTCGACTTTTTACTAAATAGTATTAGTAAGCGAAAGCGATTTGATAAATGGCAAAAAGCAGAGAAGAGTGAAGACTTAGAATATGTTAAACAATACTTCAATTACTCTTATCCTAAAGCAGTTCAGGCATTATCAATACTTTCACCGAAACAATTAAATGAAATAAAAACTATATTAAATAAAAAAGGTGGAACAAAATGAGTGAATGGAATGTAGAGAACATGGTTGAGATTAAATTAAAGCAACCAGATGATTTCCTAAAAGTTAGAGAGACATTATCTAGAATAGGTATTGCCTCTAAAAAAGATAAAAAATTATATCAATCTTGCCACATACTTCATAAGCAAGGTAGATACTTCATAGTACACTTCAAAGAGTTGTTTGGATTAGATGGTAAGAAAACCAACTTCTCAGATGAAGATATTCAAAGAAGAAATACAATAGTTAAACTCTTAATTGATTGGGGTCTAGTTGAAATAGTCGATGTTACTAGAATAGAAAAACAAGCACCTCTATCTCAAATTAAAGTGATATCTTTCAAAGAAAAGAAAGATTGGATTTTAGAGACAAAATATAATATTGGTAAAAAGAGACAAACTGAAGATGTGGGAAATAAACCAGCAAATTGAGTATGCTAACGAAGGTATAGAATTAGTAAGACCTTTCGGTCCTTTTATCTATAAGCATAAGATAACAAGTTATTTGCATCATCAATTAACTGAATGGAGTAAAGACCTATCAGATAAAAAAGAGGTAGGTGGTAAAAGAAGTGGTGCAAATTATCAATCAGATTTGTTTCATGAATTTCAAGATACCGCTAATGATGAAATTACAAAATCTTATAATTTATTAGGTCATATAGACCTCGATAGTTTAAAAGAAATTAAAGAGCATTGTTCAGGTTATGTAAATGCCTATTGTAAACATCCTGTACAGGCAAGAACACATTTAAGAGAACGAGTTAGACTAACACACTTCTGGATTAATATACAACAAGAACGACAATGGCAACCAAAACATAATCACACAGGTGATTTATCCTTTGTCATTTATGTTAAACAACCTAAGTCTAATAAATCTGCAGTAGGTAATATTACCTTTTCATATGGTGAGACTATGAACTGGAGTGTCGATGATATGCAGATAAAACCAGAAGAAAAAGATATTTTAATATTCCCAGCATGGTTAAAGCATCAAGCATTTCCATTTGTTGAGAATAATCAAACAAGGATTACTGCCGCAGGTAATGTGGCAATAATGAATAAATAGTATTGAAATTATGAGAATGATGATTATATATTATATTAGCAGATGCCTAATGGGTCTGCAGAAAATAACTTTGCTTAATAAGGAGGTTTAACCATGAATAGCAATCTATCTATTTTCAATCAATTAAGACCATTCACAATCGGGTTCGATGATGTATTTGACCATTTCGAAAAAATGGCAGATTACTCATTTCAATCTACTTCATACCCACCATACAATATCGTAAAGACAGGTGATTTCACCTATGATATTGAAGTGGCATTAGCAGGGTATGGTAAAGACGATGTGTCCGTGGATTATGCTGATAGTGTATTAACTATTAAGTCAGTTCACGAAGATAAAGACGATAAAGATACCATTCACAAAGGTATATCTAGAAGAAAGTTTACAAAATCATTTACAGTTGCCGATGATGTAGAAGTCAAAGGTGCTGAATTGAAAGACGGTCTTTTAAGAGTATCGTTGGAAAAAATAGTTCCTGAGAGTAAAAAACCAAGAACTATTAAAATTAAGTAACTAAATAAATTACAAGGGGGTAGAGGGAGACTGAAACCCCCTTTAATATAATGGAGAAATCATGGCAGAAAAACCAGTTACAGAGAAACTAGAGAAGATGCAAATCAAAGTTGCAGATGCAGAGCAAAGGCGAACACAATTAGAAGTTGACTTGCAAAACATCAAAAACAAAATCGTAGATTACAATAAAACAATTAAGAAATTAGAGGCAGATGCAAATGCCACTATCGGTGCTATTACCGTTCTTACAGAATTGATACAAGGAGCGACAAGTGGTAATACAGAATCCGATGAAGGTTAAATATATCAAGTTACTCAATGCCGAAGAACTAGTTGCAAAGGTAGTTGAAGAAACTGATACAATTTTAGAAATCAAAGATCCAGCAATCATCATGTTAAGACCTGCTGAAAAGCAAGGTAACATGGCAGTTCAAATGGGACACTATTGTCCTCACACAAAAGAAAATTTAAAACTTAATAAAGCACATGTTTTATACATGGCAGAACCACATACAGATTTAGTCAACGGTTATCAGAAAATATTTGGTAGCGGCATAGTTATGCCTAATGTGCAATTAAATGGTTGACAAACCTGATTGTTATGTGTTATATTGTTTTAAATTTAAACGATTAACAATGATTATAAGATTGCGGGATAAACGATTTGAAATTTTACACTAATGTTCAACAATGGGGTAATAATCTATTAGTCAGAGGTGTGGACTCTTCAGGTAGAAGAGTTATGCAACGATACAAAGATTATTCACCTACACTTTTTATATCATCACCTAAACCTTCTAAGTATCAAACTTTAGATGGTAAGTATGTTGATGAATTTAAACCTGGTAGTATTAAAGAGAGTAGAGAGTTTTTAGAACGATATAAAGATGTTCCTAATCATGCTATCTATGGTCAAACTCAATTTGTCTATCAATGGATATCTGATAATTTTATAGACGAAAGAGAAATACCTTTCGATACTTCTAAAGTATCAATCATGTCTTTAGACATTGAGACTAGTTCTGAAGAAGGTTTTCCTAATATTGAAACTGCAAACGAGCAAGTTTTATTAATTACAGTTAAAGAAAGTACCTCTAAGATGTTTGTATCGTGGGGTCTTAAACCTTTTGATAACAAATATAAAGATGTCGAGTATAGATATTTCGAAGATGAAAAAGATATGCTTAGAGACTTTATTAAGTTTCTAAATCAAATAAAACCTGATGTTATTACAGGTTGGAATACAAAGTTTTTTGATATACCTTATATTGTAAATCGAGTTGAAAGATTACTAGGCGAAGAACAAGTCAGATTAATATCACCTTGGAAAATTGTCAAAGGTGGTAAAGTAAATATCAAAGGTAGAGACCAGCAATATTATGATATATTCGGTATGGCATCTCTTGACTATATGGACTTGTATCGAAAGTTTACTTATACAGTTCAAGAAAGTTATGCATTAAATCATATTGCTAATGTAGAACTAGGTGAGAAAAAACTATCTCATGATGAATATGAAAACTTTGCAACATTCTATAAAACAGACTGGCAGAAATTTGTCGAATATAATATTAGAGATGTAGAACTTGTTTCTATGTTAGAAGACAAACTAGGTCTTATTGATTTATGTCTAACAATGGCATATGACTTTAGAGTGAATTATGAAGATGTATATTCACAAGTTAGATGTTGGGATATGTTAATCTACAATCATCTAAGAAGAAAAAATATTGTTATCCCACCTAAGAAACAAAATTTAAAAGATACTGCCTATGCAGGTGCATATGTAAAAGATCCTATTGTAGGTCAACATAACTGGGTTATGTCATTTGACTTGAACTCTTTGTATCCTCATTTAATTATGCAGTATAATATTTCACCAGATACGATTGTCGATAATAGACTAGATGTTTCTGTAACTAAGTTGCTCAACAAAGAAGTAGATACATCATCATTAAGTGAACAAAATTTATCTATGGCGGCAAACGGTCAATGTTTTACAAAAGAGAAACAAGGTTTTCTACCTGCAATGATGGAAGAAATCTATGAAGGTAGAACTTATTTCAAAAAGAAAATGATTGAAAAGCAAAAAGAATATGAATTAAGTAAAGATAAAAATCTAATTAAAGATATATCGAGACTTAATAATATTCAAATGGCAAAGAAGATTGCATTGAACTCTGCCTATGGTGCTTTAGGTAATCAGTATTTTAGATACTTTGATGTGAGACAAGCAGAAGGTATTACTTTATCAGGTCAACTTAGCATCAAGTGGATTGAAAAAGCATTAAACAAATATTTTAATGACCTACTTAAAACAAATACAGAATATGTGATTGCCTCTGATACCGATAGTGTCTATATCAATATGGCACCTCTTGTTAAGTCTGTATTCAAAGATGAAACTGATAAGAATAAAATAGTAAGTTTTCTAGATAAAGTAGCATCACAAAAGATAGAACCTTTTATTGAAAATTCTTATCAAGAACTTGCATCTTATGTAAATGCATATCAGCAAAAGATGGTTATGAAAAGAGAAGTTATTGCAGATAAAGGTATCTGGACTGCCAAGAAAAGATATATTTTAAATGTTCATAATTCTGAAGGTGTTCAATATGCAGAACCTAAATTAAAGATTATGGGTCTTGAAGTCGTAAAATCTTCAACCCCTGGGTATGTTAGAACAAAATTAAAAGAGGCAATCAAAGTTATTGTTACACAAGATAATGATGCATTATTTAAATTCATAGAAAATACAAAAGAAGAATTTGACAAACAAGAACCTGAAGATGTTGCTTTTCCTAGGTCAGTAAATGGTATTCAAAAGTACAAAGACAATATGCATATATATTCGAAAGGCACCCCTATGCATGTACGAGGTACTTTGTTATACAATCACCTAGTCAAAAAGCATAGCATTGATGGTAGATATCCTGTTGTCAAAGATGGTGAAAAAATAAAATTCTTACATGTTAAAGTACCTAATCCTATTCAAGAAAACATTATTAGTTTTCTTGTAACTTTGCCTAAAGAGTTTGGGTTACACAAATATGTAGATTATGATTTACAGTTTGAGAAGTCTTTCTTAGAACCTTTAAAGTTTATTGTAGAGAGTATTAACTGGAAAATCGAAAAGACAAATGATTTAACGGCATTCTTTGAATGATGGTAAAAGTTATTTTCTTTGTTGACAAATTAAGCATGTTCAATTATAGTGATAGAAATACGAGGTAGCAATGACAGATTTTTTAAAGAGTATAATAAAAGAAAGCAAAAATGAATTTGCATCTTTAGTAGAAGATGGTATTCAAGCAGGCGATGTAGCGAGTTACATTGATACAGGTTCTTATGTATTCAATGCTCTACTAAGTGGTAGTATGTATGGTGGGTTGCCATCTAACAAGATTACTGCAATAGCAGGTGAGAGTGCAACAGGTAAAACCTTCTTTGCATTAGGTATCTGTAAACACTTCTTAGATAAAGACCAAGATGCAGGTGTCATTTATTTTGAAACAGAGAGTGCATTAACAAAAGATATTATAGAAGAACGAGGTATTGATAGCAAAAGAATGGTTATCATGCCAGTAACTACAGTTCAACAATTTAGAACTGAAGCAATCAGAATTATTGATAAGTATCTAGAACAACCTGAGGCAGATAGAAAACCTATCATGTTTGTATTAGATAGTTTAGGTATGTTATCAACTACAAAAGAAATAGAAGATACTGCATCAGGTTCTGAAACTAGAGATATGACAAGGGCACAACTTGTTAAAGGTACATTTAGAGTATTGACTTTGAAACTAGGTCAAGCAAAAGTACCTATGATTGTAACTAATCATACTTATGACCAGATGGGTTCTATGTTCCCTCAGAAAGTTATGGGTGGTGGGTCAGGTTTACAATATGCCGCATCTACTATTGTCTTCTTATCGAAGAAAAAAGAAAAAGAAGGTACTGAAGTTGTAGGTAATATTATTCATTGCAAATTACAAAAATCAAGAATAACTAAGGAAAATTCTATGGTTGATGTATCACTTAGATATAAAGGTGGTCTCAACAAACATTATGGTCTATTAGAACTTGCTGAACAGGCAGGAGTATTTAAAAAAGTATCAACTCGTTTTGAACTACCTGATGGTTCGAAAAGATATGGTAAAGAAATACTTCATAATCCTGACCAGTTCTTTACTGAAGAAGTAATGCAACAAATAGAAGAATATGCGAAAGAGAAATTTTCCTATGCCGGCGAAATATAAATTTGTAGAAAACGGAAAAGAAATAGCAGTTAGAATACTTGAAGGTCAATTTGATGAAGTTACTCTTCAGTATTTTAGAGTGCAGTTTGGTGATGTCAACGAAGACGGCACTAGACCTATGAGATTTCAATACAAGATTATAGATAATCCCAGACTTACTCCTATAGAAGAAAAAGAGTTTCTACCTGTAGCAGGTGATATACTTGTCGATTGCATAGAAAAACAATTAGAAAAGAATGAGGTGATATATACAAATGGTACGGATTGAACGAACAATATTAGCAAACTTAATTACAAACGAACCTTTTGTTAGAAAAGCATTACCTTTTATCAACGAAAAATATTTTCATGACAGTTCAGAAAAGATAATATTTCAGGTTATTAATCAACATATCAGAGAATACAATACACTACCTACAAAAGAAGTTACCTCTATTGCTATTCAGAATGTAGAAAATTTAGGCGAACCTGAGTATAAAAAAGCAACTGACATTGTAAATAGTTTAGAAAATAGTAAAGCAGATATTGATTGGTTAGTCGATACTACTGAAAAGTTTTGTCAAGATAAAGCAATCTATAATGCAATCGCAGATAGTATAGAAATAATCGAAGGTAAGAATAAGAAACAAACTACAGGTGCTTTGCCTGAGATACTATCAAATGCTTTATCTGTTACATTTGATCCTAATATAGGTCATGATTACTTCGGTCAATCAGATGACCGTTTTGAATTTTATCATACTAAAGAAACTAAGATACCTTTTAATCTAAGATATTTTGATACGATTACAAAAGGTGGGTTACCTAATAAAACACTCAATGTTGCCATTGCAGGTACAGGTGTAGGTAAGTCGTTATTCATGTGTCATCTAGCGGCGAACTATTTGATGCAGAATAAAAATGTATTGTATATCACTTTAGAAATGGCAGAAGAGAGAATAGCAGAAAGAATAGATGCTAACTTAATGAACCTAGATGTTCAATCTGTTCAAGAACTACCTAAGTCGATGTTCGATAACAAGATAGAACAAGTTAGAAAAGAGACTACAGGTAAGTTAGTAGTAAAAGAATATCCTACTGCCTCTGCACACAAAGGTCATTTCTCATCTCTATTAAATGAATTAGCATTAAAGAAATCTTTCAAACCTGATGCAATCTTTATTGATTATTTAAATATATGTGCATCACAAAGATTTAAAGCAGGTGCTAATATTAATTCATACACATTAATTAAATCTATTGCTGAAGAACTAAGAGGTCTTGCAGTAGAATATAATTTACCTATTATCTCAGCAACACAAACTACAAGACAAGGTTTCAATAGCACCGATATAGGTTTAGAAGACACTTCAGAATCCTTTGGGTTACCTGCTACAGTTGATTTCATGTTTGCATTGATATCTACTGAAGAGTTAGAATCCCAAAATCAAATAATGGTCAAACAATTAAAAAATCGTTATAACGATCCAACTAAGTTCAAAAGGTTTTTACTAGGAATTGATAGGTCAAGAATGAAAGTTTATGACCTCGAGGAATCTGCACAAGCAGATATTATAAACCCACCTAAAGCACCTACTATGGTTGAAGTTGTAGAGACTAATGCTTTTGACAAACTAAAGGAGAAACGAAGTGAAACGAAATACAAAGACTTCTCAAACTTCAAGGTCTAAGAAACGATTTAAGTATCAATATGACGGCGAAAATAACACTTATCAGATATTCGATACTAAGTTCGAACAAGTCGTAATTCACAAATCCACGAAGAAATACGCAGTTCTTACATCGGCAAGTATGAACAAAAACCCACCTTTTGGTGATTTTGAGATACCTAGATTTCTGAGAATTGACAATACCGACAAAAAATTTTCATAAATACTTATAATAACCCTTGACTATTGCCACTATATGATGTATTATAATAGTAGTATTAAAGAGGATTCTATGTATAAGCATTTAAGACAAGTCAAGCAAGATATAGACCAGAGTTTTGAAGGTTTACTACCTAGAGAAACTATGAGTGTCCATACTATCGCTAGAAAATTAGCGAAGAGAATGGGTGCGAAACATGGTATGCGTTTTGTTAGTGTCAACGAACCTATAGGTAAGCGACATGCAGATGGCGAGTTATTTTGTGGTGGTTCATTCTATCCTTGGTATGCAGATGAAAATGATTGGTATGATAGTGAAGTTTGTTTAAATTATAAAACTAAAGATATAAATTTAGGTAGATGGTGGGTGTATAAAACTTTTCATCAACAAATGACTGCCGCTATATTACATGAATTAAATCATAGACAACAGTATTTAAGTAGAGGTAAAAAAGAAAGAAAAAATGAAATCTTTAAATCCTCTCATAGAAAAAAGAAAGTTGCAATAGAAGAAAATTATTATGGGTCACTTGATGAGATACAATCTTATGCAATAGATGTTGCCCTAGAGTGTCATTACAATGATGTTACACCAAGACAAGTGTGGAAACATATAGATGGTCGTATAAGTAGACCTAAATATACTACACTACATATATACAAGAACATGTTTAAAGATAAGGATCATCCTGTAATGAAAAAATTAAAGTATTATTCTTACATGGCATATAATCAGATATTAAAACCATGCTAAGATTTTCAGATTACGAACAATTAGACGAAGCATCTAAAAATCTTCACTTAACTCATATTGAGGAAACAATAATTACTGAAGGTTCTGAAGGTGCAAACAATGCCTTAGGTTTTCTAAAAGGTGTTCGTGATATGTTATCAGGTTCAACTAGAAGTTCGGTTAACATCACAACAAAGTGGGATGGTGCACCTGCAATCTTTTGTGGCATAGATCCTGCAGATAAGAAATTTTTTGTAGCAACTAAATCAGTATTCAATAAAAGTCCTAAGTTAAATAAAACAACTGCCGATATTCGTAAAAATCATACGGGTGGATTAGTATCTAAATTAGAGGTATGCCTAAAAGAACTACCTAAATTAGGCATCAAAGGTGTCTTACAGGGTGACTTGATGTTCACAAAAGGTGATTTAAAAACTTCTAATATTGAAGGTGTAGACCATTATACATTTCAACCGAACACGATAGTTTACGCAGTACCTAAAGATGATCCTTTCGGCAAGTTTATAAACAAGGTAAAACTAGGCATTATATTTCATACAGAATATAAAGGTGCTAAATTAGAGGATATGAAGGCATCATTTAATATAAATATAAAGAAGTTGCGTAAAAGCAATTCTATATGGTTCGATGATGCATCATATAAAGATGTATCAGGCATGATTACTTTGACTAAAGATGAGACAGATAAACTTGATAAAATGATTGATAATGTGGAAAGTCAAGTTGGTAAGTTGTCTTCATTCTTAGATAAAATGTCAGAGGAATTTGACGAAAAAAATAGATTTGCGATACCTACGAACTTCAAAGTTCATTTGAACTCTTACTTTAAGGGAACAGGTGAACTTAAAGATGCATCTAAAACTATAGATGACTTTGTTACATATTGGGAAGACAAGATGGACAAAGAAGTAGATAGTAAAAAAACAGATGCCGCTAAAGATAAGTACCGTGCAATGAAAGAAGACGGACTTAAAAAAATTGAAAGCACAAAGACTAAACTTGTGCAAACAGTTGATATGTATATTAATATAATGGATGCAAAAGACTTATTAGTGAAGAAATTGTCTAAAGTGAAGAGCATAGGGACATTTCTGCAGACAAATGATGGATTAAAGACTACGGCACCAGAAGGTTTCGTAGCAGTAGATAGAGTTAAAGGTAATGCAGTTAAGTTGGTCAATCGACTTGAATTTAGTAGAGCAAACTTTACTGCAACTAAAAATTGGGTGAACGGTTAAATGACTATAAAATTCACAGACCTTTCTAAAAGGTTATCAGAGCAAAAAAGCGACACAGTTGTTTTTGCATTCGGTAGGTTCAATCCTCCTACCATAGGACACGAAAAACTTTTCAAAAAAGTTGAAAGTGAAGGAAAGAGAGCAAAAGACCATTTTGTCTATGCATCTCATTCTGAAGATAACAAAAAAAATCCACTTAATCCACGATTAAAGCAGAGAATACTGAAAAAGGCATTCCCACGAAACAATGTGGTTATCTCCTCGAAACAAATGCCTACTGCTCTTCACATTGCATCCGCATTGTATGAAAAAGGTTATAAAAACCTAGTGATGGTTGCAGGTAGTGATAGAGTACAAGAATTTAAAAAATTACTAGACAGATACAACAACGAAAAATCAAGACATGGTTTTTACAACTATGAAACTATTAATGTTGTATCATCAGGTGAAAGAGATGCCGATGCTGAAGATGTATCAGGTGCATCAGGAACTAAAATGAGAATGTATGCCGCTAAAGGCGACTACGAAAGTTTTAAAAAATATTCACCTAGCAAATTATCAGATAGAGAAGTCAAACAAACTTTTGATGCAGTAAGAAAAGCATTACCTAATTTACAAGCAACAATGAACTTTCCTGTTATTAGTGTAAGAGAGCAATATCTCTTAGGCGAACTATTTAATGTAGGAGATATTATTGTTGATTTAAACGAAGAACAAGAATACGAAATCGTAGAGCAAGGTCCTAATTTTGTTTATGTTAAAGACGAAGAAGGTACAGTATATACAAAATGGTTAACTGATATATCGGAGAAGAAAAAAGATGACGAAAAAGACCGAACTGAAATACCCCAAGATAGAGATATCAAAGATAAGAAAGGTACCCAACCTGCGAAATATTACAAAGGAATGTCCAAGTCAACAAAAGATGCCAGACATGCATTCTTTAAGAAACAAGATAAATCACCAGATAGCGACCCCTCAACTTACAAACCAGCACCTGGCGATGCTACAGGAAAAACAAAACCTTCAAAGCACACTAAGAAATTTAAACAAATGTTCGGCGATGAAAGTATACCAGAAAAATCAAATCCTAGGATACCTAGAAAACCAGGTCAACCAGCAAACAGTAAAAAACACTCAGACTTATACACCGATGAAAATCCTAAAGGAACTATTCAAGGTCTCGGTTTCAAAGATGTCGAAACTGCAAAAGCAAGTGTAAACAAAATAGAAAAATCTGGCAAGACACATGCTCATAAAATTCAAGCGGCAATCGCCATGGAACAAAGAGCAAAAGTCATGGGTAAAAAAGCAGAGGCGGCAGTATATAGAGAATATATTGAGAAGATGAAAAAGAAAACCAAAGAGATGCAAAAAGAAAGTCTTTGGGATAATATTCGTAAAAAGAGAGAAAGAATTAAAAGAGGTTCAGGCGAGAAGATGAGAAAAGTTGGTGACAAAGGTGCACCAACACCAGCACAAATGCAAAGAGCAAAAGCGGCGAGTGAAGATACAGATGAAGATTTAGATAAGTTTATAAAAGACCTAGAAAATAATACACCTAACGAAAAACAATTCGATGAGAAAGCACCTAATACTGCAGATGCTATGAAAAGATATAAATCAGGCAAAGCAGGATTTACAGATATTGCACATTTAAAAGCAAAAGGTTTAATTAAAAGAGCAGACGGCACTAAAAAGAAATCACCTAAGTATGAAGAAGTTGAACTTGATGAAAGAAGTTTAACGCCTGACGAAAAGAAAAAATTAAGAAAATATGAAAAAGATGTGCCTATGAAAGATTTCATAGACAGATATGGTAAAGACGAAGGTCCTTCAATT
>VTLG01010428.1_pt1 | contig 61288 bp, 86 predicted proteins | sample 4694571 | NCBI WGS metagenome assembly VTLG01 (sample SAMN12604809, study PRJNA352737) | marine metagenome | biome: ENVO:00000447; feature: ENVO:00000209|ENVO:00000569|ENVO:01000036; material: ENVO:00002151; isolation source: viral sequences binned using virsorter ...
ATGCAGCAGTTGGTACGACCGTAGCTCTTTTAGAACGTGGTTCAAGGGTAATGTCAGCAATCCATAAAAGACTGTATGTATCTTTAAAAGCAGAATTTAAATTACTGGCAAAATTATTTGCCACTTATTTACCACCAGAATATCCTTATGATGTTGTAGGTGGACAAAGAAATATTAAACAAGCAGATTTTGATGACAGAGTAGATATTCTACCTGTTGCTGATCCAAATATATTCTCAATGAGTCAAAGAATAACTTTAGCTCAAACAGAATTACAATTAGCAATGTCTAATCCACAAATGCATAATTTATACATGTGTTACAGAAAAATGTATGAGGCTTTAGGAATTAAAGACATTGATAGAATCTTACCACCCCCTCCACCGAATCAACCAAAAGATCCGGCGATTGAACACATCGATGCAATGGGGATGAAACCTTTTCAAGCGTTTCCAGGACAAGATCATAGAGCACACATTACAGCTCACTTAAATTTTATGGCTAGTAACTTTGTTAGAAATAATCCTAGCATTACTGCAGCATTAGAAAAAAATATTATGGAGCACATATCATTGATGGCACAAGAACAAGTACAATTGGAATTTGCAGAAGAGTTTCAAATGTTACCGCAAATGCAACAAGCATCTGTTAACAATCCTCAAATGCAACAACAGTTTCAACAAATATCACAAAAGATAGAAGCTAGAAAAGCTATATTGATCGCAGATATGACTGAGGAGTTTTTAAAAGAAGAAAAAGCTATTACAACTCAATTTGATCATGATCCATTATTAAAACTTAAAGAGAGAGAAGTTGATCTTAAAGCAATGGATGCGGAAAGAAAACAACAAGAACTAGATCAAAGAATTAATTTAGATAAAGCTAAAATGGTTCAAAACAGAGAAATCACTGATGATAAACTGGAACAGAACGAAGATTTAGCCCAATTAAGAGCAGATACAGCAATAGAGAAATCATTGATATCTGCTGATGTTAAACTGACTTCAGACAAAATGAAGGCTAAAGATGTTAGGACCTTGAAAGGACCTAAATCTTAGTATATACAAACCATTAGGAGAAAATTATGGCTAAAGAAGGCAAAGGATATAAACAGAACATGTTCTTAAACAAAGACGGTTATCTTAAAGGTGGTAATAAAATTTCTGTACCTTCTCAAAATCTAGAGATTGACCCAAGAGGTAAATCTAGTTTTAGAGGTAAAGGAGTTTATATTGCAACTGGAGATAAAGTCACTGTAAGAGGAACAGGCAAAGCTAGAAAACAAACAGCTAAGTGGTATTAGTATGTGGTTTAGTGCTATTAAATTAGCGATTAACGCTGGAAGTAAAATTTACGCTAACAAGCAAAAGGCGAAAATTGCAATGTCTGACGCACAGGTATTGCACGCAGAACGTCAAGCTCGAGGTGAGGAAGCTTACCAGGGCAAACTGTTAGAAGCTCGTCAAAACGACTACAAAGACGAGGTGGTCCTTGCGATTCTCACGTTGCCAATTTTGGTGCTTGCTTGGGGAGTTTGGTCGGACGACCCGGCTGCTATGGACAAGATAAAAACCTTCTTCGAGCATTTCCAGGCACTGCCGACATGGTTTACAAATTTATGGATACTTGTATGTGCGAGTATTTTTGGTATAAAGGGTACACAAATTTTCAGAAATGGAAAAAAATAGTTAGGAGAAAATATGAGACAGAACGGTGTTAGATCAAATGTCAGATTTCCTTACGGAAGTAAAGGAATGAAAAAAGGTGGCAAAGTTAAAAAACAAGGCTACAAAGATAGAGAAGATGAATCTTTAGGCATGAGAACTGGAAAAGAATCTGGTAAGAAACAATCTATGAAAGCTCGTAGAGATGAATCTTACGGAGCTTGGGGTAAAAGAAAAGCTAAGTTCGGACGTAAGAACAAAGTTAATAAGTAGTAGATAGTTATGAGTATATTTGGAATAGCAAAAAGAGGCTTTGGTAGAGCTGTTAAAAAATATAAGCAGAAAAAAATTGCAGCTGGTAAATCTACACGTGAAGAACGTATTAAGTATGGTGGAAGAAGTCCTGATTTTAAACCTAGAAAAACTACAAAAAGTTTAGAAAAAAGTAAAGAAGCAGGCAGAAGTCATTTCTATATGAAAAATATTAAAGAAATTAACAAACATAAAGAAGCTGTTCAAGCAGGTGAAAAAGCTAAGAAAAAAATTCAACATATGAAAGATACTAAAAGAGCTTATTCAATTGGAAAGTATGATGCTCCAGCTGATCCTTCTCAGCCACCTCCAAAAGGTTGGGACAAGTAATGAGAACTTTTAGATCACCAAACGCAGGGCAAACATCTTTAACTTTGCAACATGCAACAAGTCCAAGATCCGGATACCGTCCACCAGCAGGTCATAACGCCGATGGATATACAATGGCTGAAAGAGTTGGGTTTAAAAAAGGTGGTTGGATACAAGACGTAAATAAATCAATCAAAAAACGTGGAACTAAAGGAAAATGCACACCTATTACAAAAAAAGGTTGCACTGGACGAGCAAAAGCGTTAGCAAAGACATTTAAGAAAATGGCTAAGAAAAGAAAAGGAAAATAAGATGCCTAGAAGATTTAGAAACACTAGAAGAGAAAACAGATTAGAAGAACTTGGAAGAGTAGATGCTGAAAGAGCTCACACTTCAAGAGGTAAAAGAAATTTAAGAGAAGAAAAAGATAGAATTAGAAGTGAATTAGCAATAGGTGGTGTAGCTAAAAGTGCACAACATCCTCATTCAAAACTAAAAACACAAAAAGAACTTAAAAAAATAACTGACAGTTCGGCTTATAAAAAAGCTGACTACAAAGGTAAAACTAAAATGCTTGGTGGTTCTACTTATACAGCAGCCGAAATGGAAAAGAGAATTAATAAAGCAACAGGTGGACGTGCTCAGAAAAGTCCTTCTGACACACCTCGTAAACCTAGACCAAAAGCTGGACCTTCAGCACCAAGCCCAAGAAAAAAATATTTTAAAAGTAAAACTCATGGCGGTGGACCAGACTCAGGTAATATAGGTAAAATTAAAGATATGATATCAAAACATAAAGATAAATTTAAAGTATTAGGAAGATCACCAAAGTCCTCTCTAGACGACCTTAGAAAAAAATTTAAAAGAAAAGAAGAATACATGAAACCACTTAGAAAAGGTGGAAGCGCAAAAGGTCCTAACAGACCAAGACCACAAGGTCCTCATATGTGGGTTAGAGGTGATAAGAGAAAAAAATATGCTGCGGGTAGTCTTGTTAAAAAAGGAGTTAAAAAACTTTTAAGTAAACTTGGAAAAGAAATAAAAAAACAACCACTACCAAAAAAAACAAAAGATTTAAATAAAAAATTTAAAAAAGCTTTTCCAGGTCATGATTCAAAAGGAAAACTTAAAACAACAAGACCAGGATACTCTAGCGGTGGCGCAGTCATGGCTGGTAAAAAAGTAGGCTGTCAAATCAAATAATGATCACACATTTTATAAACTGGGTGAAAGGTTTATTCACACCTAAAAAAGAAGAACCTATTATACTAGAAGAAATTAAGGAAGAAATACAGGAAGTAGTTAAACCACAAAGAGCTGAACATTGTTCATCACATACAAGATTTAAAAAAAGTTGTAAACCTTGTAATTCTGCGATAGCTGGTTTAACTTATTAATATGGCATCAGACTTAGAAAACGTAATTTATAAATTAAGAAGAGCATTAGATGCTCGCCTTACTCAACTTTCAATGACTATAACGTCAGGAGGGGTTGACAATATGGAAACATATAAGTATATAATAGGACAAATAAACGCCTTAGAGGCAACTAAACAGGAAATCTCTAACCTGCTAGATAACAAGGAGCACAATGAGTCAAAAGGAACAGTCATTAACATCAACGGCGCCAAGCCAAAAGATAATCACACCAAATAAAGAATTAGTCGGTTTACCAAAAATCGAACCTACAAAAAAAGTCACTAACGAAAAAGATAAACTTCCTCAACCAACTGGTTGGAGAATTTTAGTTTTACCATTTAAAATGAATGAGACAACTAAAGGAGGAGTTATCATGAACGAATCAACATTAGAACGTCAACAAGTTGCGTCACAATGCGGAAACGTATTAGCAATGGGATCAGAGTGTTATAAGGATAAAGAGAGATATCCAACTGGCCCATGGTGCAAGGTTGGTGACTGGGTGGTCTTTGCACGTTATGCAGGATCACGAATCAATATTGAAGGTGGGGAAGTTAGGTTGTTAAATGAAGATGAAATTCTAGCAACCGTCAAGGATCCAGAGGATCTCTTGCATAAATACTAACATAGAAAAGGAGAAACTATGCCAGAGGAAAAGAAAACAGTAGATATAGATACTTCAGGACCTGAAGTAGATGTAACTATTGAAGAAAAAAAGGATGAAGCCGTTATTGAAACGGAAGAACCCAAACAGGAAACAAGTACCCCGGAAACAGAAAAAGACGAAACAGCAAAAGAAATAAAAAAGGAACAGAAACAAGAAGACTCTAAGTTAGAGGATTATAGTAAAGGCGTTCAATCACGTATTGCTAAACTTACTCGTAAGATGAGAGAAGCAGAACGTAGAGAAGAAGCTGCCATACAATATGCTCAATCTTTAGAAACTAAAAGAAAACTTGATCAAGAAAGATTTCAAAAAATTGATTCGGACTATACGAAAAAATTTGAAGAAAGCGTTAAAAGTGGAATGGACATGGCACAAAAACAATTGGCCCAAGCCATTGAAGCTGGAGATGCACCTGCTCAAGTTGAAGCAAACAAACGTATAGCAGAACTTGCGTTTGATAATGCTAAATTACAACAACGAAGATCTGTACAGGCGGAGAAACCTGTTCAACTTTCCGACGGTGGAAATTTACCAAGACACACTCCACAATCATTACCTGAGGCTGATCCTGAAGCTGAGGATTGGGCGTCTAAAAACAGATGGTTTGGCACAGACCGAGCTATGACGTTTACAGCGTTCGAGATCCACAAGGATTTAGTAGAAAAAGAAGGTTATGATCCTAAATCAAATGAGTATTATGAGGAAATAGACAAGCGAATACGTGTTGACTTTCCACATAAATTTGATAAGAGTGAAAGTATACAAACGACTAGACCCGTTCAGTCGGTGGCTTCTGCAAGCAGAAGTGCAAAAACTGGTCGCAAACAAATGAGACTCACATCATCTCAAGTAGCAATAGCTAAAAAATTAGGTGTGCCACTCGAAGAATATGCAAAACAATTAAAACTCACGAAGGAGGCGTAAGCATATGACAAAAGACAAAAAACTTTCTCGTGCGGCTGGAACTCGGACAAAAACTGAACGTCCAAAAGAGTACAAGCCACCATCCTCTCTGGATGCACCCCCTGCACCTGATGGATTCAGGCACAGATGGATCAGAGCAGAATCTCTAGGATTCACAGATAGTAAAAATATCTATGGAAGACTTAGAGAAGGATATGAATTAGTGAGAGCTGATGAATATACCGATTCTGACTATCCAGTTGTGAGCGAAGGCAAATATAAGGGAGTCATTGGAGTTGGAGGCCTATTGTTGGCTAGGATACCCGAAGAACTCGCACAAGCGCGTGCTGATTATCAGAAAAAATTAACTGAAGGTCAGGACGAAGCAGTTGAAACCGACTTACTTAGGGAACAACATAAGAGTATGCCGATCGATGTCGATCGACAATCTCGCGTAACCTTCGGTGGTACAAAGAAAAGTTAATTTTTTAACTATTCTCGGGATAACAACCAATTCCCTATCATCGGATAATATAAATCGTCTATGCAAATAGACAAAAGGAGAAACTATGGCAAACACACAAACAGCTGGTTTTGGTCTTTGGGCTTCTGGAACGTTGGGATCGACTCCCGCGACAGCAGGTCAAGGTCAATACTGGATTACCGCTGGGCAAGCTGCTAGTATCTACCAAGGCGAAGCAGTAACAATCGCTGGTGGATATGTAGTAACTGCACAAGGTAGTGAAACGGCAACGACTGTCGGTGTCTTTAATGGTTGTTTCTTCAACGCGGCTACTACTTTGAAGCCAACTTGGAGCAACTATTATTACCAAGTAACTCCAGCGAACAGCGAAGAAATACAAGCGTTCGTATTAGACAATCCGTTCCAAGTTTACAATGTTGTGACGGATGCGCAAATTGCAGCGAATATACCTGCAGCGCATGCTAAGATATGGGAAACCTACGGGATGAACACATCTGCAACATCTGGAACACTTTCAGGTGGAAGGTCTAGTGCAACACTTAAAGTTTCTGGCGGTTCAAATGCGAATACTAAATCGTGGAGATTCTTAGGATCATCAGAAGATCCGGAGAACAAAGATCAAACTGCAGCTTATGCTACAGTTAGAGTTGTTCAGAACCAAAACGAATTAATTCGTAATACATAATAGGAGCATATAGACTATGGCAATATCACGAGCACAGCTAGTTAAAGAACTAGAACCAGGCCTAAATGCACTATTTGGGCTGGAATACAAAAGGTACGACAACGAGTCTGCCGAAATATACGTTACAGAATCAAGTGACAGAGCTTTCGAAGAGGAAGTTATGTTATCTGGTTTTGCCAACGCTGATGTAAAAGCAGAAGGTCAAGGCATATCTTACGATACTGCACAAGAGACTTACACTGCTCGTTACACTATGGAAACGATCGCGCTTGCTTTCGCTATCACAGAAGAAGCTATCGAAGATAACCTCTACGATAGATTAGCTTCTAGATACACAAAAGCACTAGCAAGATCTATGTCTAACGCAAAACAAGTTAAAGCAGCTAACCCGTTAAATAACGGTCTACCTTCGGTAGCGACTTATAAAACAGGTGATGGCGTAGCATTGTTCTCAACTGCCCACCCAACGGTCAGTGGAACAAATGTTGCAAACACTTTATCTACTCAAGCGGACTTAAACGAAACTTCATTAGAGCAAGCATTGATTGACATCGCTGCTTTCACTGATGAGAGAGGTTTAAAAGTTGCGGCTAGAGGCGTTAAGATGATCGTCCCATCTGCTAACCAATTCAATGCTGAAAGACTTTTAAAGTCTCAAGGTAGAACTGGTACTGCGGATAACGATATCAATGCAGTCAACTCTATGGGAATGATTCCTCAAGGATACAGAGTGAACCATTTCTTAAATGATTCTGACTCATGGTACATCATCACAGACGTTCCAAATGGTATGAAACACTTTGAAAGAACTCCGTTGACTACGTCAATGGAAGGTGATTTCGATACTGGTAACGTAAGATACAAAGCTAGAGAAAGATACGTCTTCGGCGCATCTGACTATAGAGGTATCTTCGGATGCGAAGGTGCGTAACCTAAACTAAATTTGTGGCCGAACATAGTTCGGCCACATTTTCTAAATATGGTGAGAAATATGAAAAAATTCCTAGTAAAAATATGGGCATACGATCATGCTGCTTCTTTTGAAGTAAAAGCAGAAGATAATGCTGAATCTATAGAAAATTCTATCCTTGACAAAATTGGAGAAAAAAGTATAGTTTGGGAATCCGCGGGAATGTATAGTCCCACGAACAGAATAACCTATGAGGAGGTTATACATGGTACAAGACCTGTACAAACAGAAAAGGTCCTTGGAGTTGAGGTGGCAACTGGAGTATGAGCAAGAAGGTAGATATACTCTGGATATGGTCCGAATTGACGACAAAATTAGAGAAGTCATTACTGAGATCAAACTCGAGGAATCTAAGATTGCAAACAGAGAAAATGCAATTAATGACGCTGCTGCCCAAGTTTCTGTGGCTACTTAAATAAACGCCACATCGCTGAAATCGTACATTTCTATTAGGATCGCTTGCACTCTACTAAAATCTACTATATAAATAACTCACTAAGATAATTAAATCATAAATTGGTTATTCTTTGCTTAGTAAGAATAACTGGCGCGAGGAGGCGCTGATTAATATGACAACACACTTTTCAACAGGCGTAACAAACGTTAGAGGAAAATCAGGTGGAACATCTTTATTTAGTGGAATTAGACAACCACTTATTACTGGTGGAACTACACCTGCTGAATGGGCATTTCAAGATGACTTTGTACAATTCTCACAAACATCTTTAGCACCATGGACTATAGTAGATCCAGGTGGAAGTTCATACATGTTAGCTCAATATCCGCAAGGATGGCTAAGAATGGGTGACGCTAGTCCATCTGCAGCAGACGTAAGTAGTGCAGCATCAGAAGATGTTTTTCAATATCATTCATTAAAACAATGGTGGTTTGAAACTTCAATTGCAGTTACTGATGTTAGTGATCTAAACACTTATGTTGGTTTTGGAGCAACAGCTTATGCAGACCCTGTAGCAGTACCAGATGATGGTATTGGATTCTCTCATTTAGAAGATACAACTACAATTCAATTTGTATCTAGAAAAAATGGAGCAGGAACATCTTTCACTATGTTAGATTCAGCTGGAGGAAGTAATTATACTTTTGCTGATTCGACTGTAACTACACAGTCAGCAACGGCATACAACATGCCTGATAACAGTGTTAGATTGGGATTCTTATTCCAACCTGCAGGAACTGAGTTAAGCCAGACATCAGCACAATATAAACTTTTCCTAAATGGTAATTGTGTGGGAACACAAGCAGCAACAACTGTTCCTGACGATTTACTTATGGAATTGAAGATAATGTCTGAAAGTAAAGGAACGAACGCTAACGATCTTTTCGTTGACTACGTTCAAACGATACAACAAAGATAATAATATTATTCTAGGCTCCTACGGGAGCCTAGGTAATTAGGAGAAAAATATGTCAATTGTTTTAATGAACTGGGTTTATATCAGTGATGAAGTAGCAGCTGACGCTGATTACTTTGTAACTGCAGCTAGACCAAATACAGATGCTACTATGGCACAAACATCTCTTGCAGCCGGACATAATGGCGGTGGAAGAAATGTTACTGTTACAACTACTGGATCTGAATCTGGAATTTCTATGACAGCTACGGGAACAGATGTAGATGGAGCGGCTCAAACAGAAACTATTGCATTACCAGGATCTGCAACAACAACTGCCGGAACAAAAATTTTTAAAACCGTTACTGCAGTTAGTGTTACTGCTCAACCAGCAGCTAACATAACAGTTGGTTTTGGGACTGCATGTGGATCTAAAATTGGTGGCGGTGGAGTTTTTGGATCATACAGAGTTACATCTGGTGGAACAGGTGGAACAGTAAGTTTTAGAACGGGTGGAACGGCCGGAACGGTTATATCTACCGAACTTACAGGTGGATCAGCAGGTACAAATGGTGGAATGGTTTCAGCTTATGGAACTGGTGCTAGATTAGTTAATGGAATGTATGTAACTTATACTTTAGATCATGCGGATCAGATAATCGCGTTCTATGCCGGATAGGAGATTAGATGGCAAACGTAACATCTGGCTCTTACACATTTGATAAGACTTTTGCAGTTGATGATATTATTGCAGAAGCTTATGAAAGAATTGGATTAGTTGGTACAGCTGGTCATCAATTATTAAGTGCTAGAAGATCATTAAATATTTTATTTCAAGAGTGGGGAAATAGAGGAATTCATTTCTGGGAAATTGGAAATACTAATATTGATTTAATTGAAGGTACTCAAACTTACAATTTTTTTAGAGATAGTGGAGATGGCACGAGTACCGTTACTACTCCTGTAAATGGGATATATGGAATAACCGATATTCTTTCGGCTTCATACAGAACAGACTACAATACAACAGATCAAACAGATTTACCTTTAACCAAAGTTACTAGATCTACTTATGCAGCTTTTTCAAATAAAATGGTCAAAGGAACACCAAGTCAATTTTGGGTTCAAAGATTCATAGACCAAACTACAATTACACTTTATCCAACAGCAGGATCGAGCCAAGCAAGTAATTATGTTAATATTTATTATTTAAAAAGAGTTCAAGATGCAGGAGCAGCTTATACAAATGCAACGGATGCTCCATATAGATTTATTCCATGTATGGTAGCAGGATTAGCATTTTATTTATCTCAAAAATATGCTCCGCAAAGAGCACAAGAAATGAAATTATACTATGAAGATGAATTACAAAGAGCTTTACAGGAGGATGGATCAGCAGCGAGTACGTACATTACACCGAAAACTTATTATCCAAATATATAATGACACTAATAACTAAAGGAATGGGAGCTGTTAAAAAGCTTATTACTAAAAAAGCAGCTAGAGCTAAAGGTGAAGCTAAATTAAAAAAGATACACAAAAGTGATACTGATAAAATGATGAAGGTTTATAGCAAACACATGACAGCTTTAAAAGCTGTCAATAGACCAGCAGTAAAAGCGCATGCTAAAAGAATGGACGAAATTAAATCAAGAGTTACTAAAGGTAAAAGTAAAGAAGACCAGAGAGATATACTTGCAGCTGGTGAAAAATTAGGTAGATCATTAATTAGAACGCCTAAAGATAGAACTAAAATGTATGATGACTTACCAAATGTAAGACAAAGATTTAGAGGTGCGCCAGGTCCTCAAAGAAAATTAGTTAAAGGTGAAAAAAACTGGCTAAGAAGAGGTGCTATTTTACAAAAAGATAGATTAAAAAAATATCCTCCAACAGAAAAAAAATATAAAGGAAAGGGTATAGATAAAAGATAATGGGACAGTTTTCAAAAGGTAGAAACGCATTAATGATTTCAGATCGTTCTGGAGCTGCATTTCCGTATAGAGAAATGGTTCAAGAATGGAATGGTCTATGGGTCCATAATTCGGAATATGAACCTAAGCAACCTCAAATTAGTCCAAGACCCGTGGGCGCTGATCCACAAGCCTTACAACATGCAAAACCTGCAAGAACAGAATTTGGTGTAGCAGATGTATTAGAATATAATCCTTTAACAACATATCAAATTGGTTCTCCAATTGTAAATGTTAATTTACCTGGACATGGATATACGACTGGAGATGTAAAAAGATTTAGAGGACCTTTAGGAGCGGCTGGAGTATTTGGCAATCCCGAAGGAGTTGGTGGCATTACAGGAGCAACAATTGCAAAAGCTGGAGGATATACTATAACAGTAGGTAAATATGTAGATGGTGCAACTGATACAACTGGACCCAATAATACAGGACAGTTTGGTAGAAACTGGTTTTATTTTAGTGCCGATACAAACGCAACAAGTGTAGAAACAGGAGGAGGTTACCCGATCTCAGTAGGACCGGTTACTTTACAATCATAATGGCAGGATATACTTACTCAAATTTAACAACAGATATTAGAAACTGGACAGAAGTTGATTCTACAGTTTTTACTCAAGCAATTATAAACAGATTTATTGAAAATGCAGAATATAGAATTGCATATGATCTTCCTATGGATTCAGATAGAGTTAGATCAGATGCTCAATTAGCAACAGATTATAATAGTATAAATGTTCCTGCTGGATGTTTATTTGTTAGAGCCGTTCAAGTATTTGACTCTACATCTTCTAGAACAGGAAAAGGACAATTTTTATTAAAAAGAGATCAAACTTTTATTCAAGAATATGTTGGGGAATTAACAGGTCCTGAAGGAGGTCAAACAGGTCAAGATACTACAGGATTACCTAAATATTATGCCATGTTTGGAGGGGCAACAGGAGCGGGAACTACGACTTCCGGGGCTCTTTATTTAGCGCCTACTCCTGATCAAAATTATTTATATACGATTTATTGGAACAAAATTCCTCAAGGCTTATCTTCTGGAAATACTACCACTTATATTAGTACTTATTTCCCTCAAGGGATTCTATATGCATGTTTGGTAGAGGCATATTCTTTTTTAAAAGGCCCAGCAGATATGTTGACTTTATATGAACAAAAGTATAAACAAGAACTAGCTAAATTTGCAAGTATGCAAATAGGGAGACGAAGACGAGACGATTACACAGATGGTACTGTACGTATACCGATCGAGTCACCGCCTCAGTAATAGGAGATAAATTATGGCAATAACATCGGCAATTTGTAATAGTTTTAAACAAGAAATTTTAGTAGAAGGTCACAATTTTACTAATGGTACAGACGCATTTAAATTAGCTTTATACACAAGTTCAGCAACTTTAAGTAAAGCAACAACAGCGTACACTGCACCCGCAGATGGTACAGCTGATCCAACTAACACTTATGAAGTTAGTTCAACTTCAACAGGATACACAACAGGTGGAAACGCTTTAACAAGCACAACTCCAGTTTTATCTGGTGACACTGCATGTTGTTTATTTGCAAGTACGTCATGGGGATCAAGTGCATCGTTCACAGCAAGAGGCTGCTTAATTTATAATTCAACTAATTCAAACAAAGCGGTTTGTGCAATTAATTTTGGCGCAGACAAGACTGTGACAACTGGAACTTTTACAATTCAATTTCCAGCTCAAACAGCAGGCAACGCAATTATTCAAATAGCATAGGAGGCCCATGTCGACGGGATGGGGACGACTAACCTGGGGACAATCTCAGTGGAATGGTTCTACTGTTTTGGCAACCGGTTGGGGAGCTAAAGCTTGGGGTGATAGTGAGTGGGGAGATCTCTCCGATGAAGTAATTACTCTTACAGGTCTATCAGCTACATCAACAGTTGGAAGTTTAACAGAATTAATTGAAGTAAGACCTGGTTGGGGTACCCTCAAGTGGGGTGAAAATGGTTGGGGTAGTGTTGAAGAAGCAACTGAGACTTTAACTGGTTTAGCGGCTACAACATCTTTAGGAACTTTAACAGAAATACCTGGACAAATAGTTGGTTTAACAGGTCAATCTGCAACTACAACAGTTGGCTCATTAACTATTGATGCGAGTTTAACTCTTTCATTAACTGGTCAGCAATTAATTTCTTCTTTTGGAAATGTTTCGGTTGATGAGCATTCAGTTGGATTAGTAGGTTTATCAGCTACATCAGCTGTGGGAACTTTAAATCCTGCAGATGTCATAGGTATAACTGGTCAATCAGCAGATACTGATCTAGGCACTCTAGGATTTACTTCTGATCCTTTAATAACTTTATCAGGGCAAGCGGCTACGACTGCTTTAGGTACAGTAACAGCTTCTCCTGAAACGTTAACCACTTTATCGGGTCAATCCGCAACTACAGCTGATGGTAGCGTTACTACTGTCCAACAAACAAATGCGAGTTTAGTGGGTCTAGGGCAAGTGGCAACATCCAGTGTAAATGGACCAGGTTTAATACTTAAATATTATGGAGATAAATCACCACATACAAGTGCTAGCTATACCGATAAAACACCAAGAACAACCGGAAGCTACACGGATAAAACACCAAGAACAAGTGCTAGCTATACTGATAAAACCGCCGCATAATTATGTTTGACTTAAAACAAAATAACCAATATAAACTAAAAAACTAGGAGATTTTTACAATGGCTTCAACATATAATAGTCTAGGTATCCAATTAATGGCAACCGGAGAAAATGCCGGTACATGGGGAACTAATACCAACAATAATTTAAATTTTATTAAAAATACTTTTGGGTATATCGAAGTAGCTTTAACAGCTGATAGAACTTTAACTATACCTGATGGTTCTACTGGAACTTATGATGGTAGAGCTTTTGTTATTAAACTTACTGGTTCTACTGGTGGAAGCAGAGTTTTAGATATAGCAGCTACAGCGGGAGATCCAGCGGCGGCTATTGAAAAACCTTTTTTAGTTATAGATAGCACTACTAGAGGTGGAAGCGATACTATAACTTTTAAAGTTACAGGTCAAACGGGAATAGCAATACCTAAATATGGAAATGTATGGTGTTATCATGATGGCACTGATATTCGTACGTCAGGAATGCTTAGTACAAGAGGATCTGCAGGAAGTGCAGCGGCTCAACCAGCTTATACTTTACCAGCTGGAGATGGGTCAAATGGGCAAGCATTAGTAACAGATGGATCAGGCTCAGTGAGCTTTGGATCAGCAGGAATATCAACAGGAAAAGCTATTGCAATGGCAATGATTTTCGGGTAAAAAAGAAAAGGAATTAAATTATGGCAAACCCAAATATAGTATCAGTCTCAACAATCTACGGTGGTAATTATGGATGGAATTTACCCGCTTCGACAACTACAACTTTACTTACAGTAGATGCCGAAAAATTATTAAAAATTAACAGAATTACAGTAGCAAATGTTGACGGAACAAATGCTGCAAATTTAGACTTATACATTGACGGCCTAGGAACAGGAGCAGCCAATGGTTTAACACCAACTGGTGCAGATGCAACTGTCTATTTAGCAAAAACAATTTCAGTTCCAGCTGATGCTTCATTAGTTGTTTCAGATACTCCTATCTATATGATGGAAGGGGATGTCCTGAAAGGTGGCACGGCTTCTACTGGTGATTTAGATTTATTCATATCATATGAAGTCTTAGACGACGCTTAGGAGGTTTAAATTATGGCTGGCAATGGCGGAATAATTGGACCCCCTAATACTGTAAGTAACGGATGTGCAGCTTGTGGAACTGCACCAGGTGTTTGGCAAATGAACACCGTATATTCTTATGTAAAAAATTCAGATTGGGTTTATAATTTCGCAGCTGTAGATTATTTAGTAGTAGCTGGTGGCGGTGGTGGTGGAACTGTAAGAGGTGGTGGAGGTGGAGCTGGTGGTTATCAAGCTTCCGGTTATGGCCCTTCTCCTCTTCGAGGATCTACATTAACTGTAAGACAAGGAACTTTCCCAGTAGTAGTGGGAGCTGGTGGAGCTGGCATGATATGGAATCCTGCCACGGCTGGTGTAAAAGGAAGCAATTCAAGTTTTTCAACTATAACTTCTACAGGAGGCGGTTTTGGTGCTGGTAGACAGCATAGTGCATCATATATAGCTGCTGGTCCAGGAGGATCAGGAGGAGGTGGTGGTGTATGTTCTCCTATATGTGGAGCCGCTGGAACGCCTGGTCAAGGATCAGCTGGTGGTAATGCAGCTTCTGGTCAAGATGGTGGTGGTGGCGGTGGAGTTCTCGCTGTGGGAGGAAACGCTAAAGGTAGAGGTGGCGGTGATGGGGGAGCCGGAGCACCCAATGCGATTAGTGGAAATGCAACTTTTTATGGTGGTGGCGGAGGTGGTGGAGATCAAAATACACCTAATCAAGGTGCTGGTGGAGCTGGCGGTGGTGGAGCTGGAGGTGTTTCTCCAGGTCAAGCAGGAACCCCAGGAACAGCAAACACTGGTGGTGGAGGTGGTGGTGGTTCTGACGATTGTAGTCCTACTTCTGCTGGAAATGGTGGAACAGGTGGTCCAGGAGTTGTAGTTTTAAGATCATCAACTTCTTTTACAACAGACAGTGCATGTGCACCTGTCAATTTTAATGGAACAGATTATATAGGAACATTTAAAGCATCAACAAACATAAATTTAGGTACAGCTAATCCATTTACAGCATTCGATTATTTAGTAGTTGGTGGCGGTGGTGCTGGTGGTTACAAAAAAGGTGGTGGAGGTGGAGCTGGTGGATTCAGAACATCTTTCCCAGGTGGAACAAAATTATATTTAGGACCCGGACCTAATACGATTCAGGTAGGAGCCGGTGGAACTACTAGCTGTAGTACTCCTGCAGAAAATGCAAGTGGAGAACCTTCAGTTGTAGGACTGATTACAGCGGCCGGTGGTGGAGGTGGTGGAACGGGTCCAGGACCACTTTCTCCTCCAGTAGGAGCAGGAGCAGGTCATCCCGGAGGATCAGGGGGTGGTGTATCCGATCAAAGAACAAATCCTGGACACAGAGGTGTCGGTAACGAACCTCCTGTTAGTCCTCCACAAGGTAATCCTGGTGGTAATGGTATGGACTTTCCTCCTTCATCTGGTGGTGGAGGTGGTGGAGCATCTTGTGCAGGTCAAAGTTCTCCTCCCGACACAGGGGGAGCCGGTGGAGCAGGAACAGCTAATTCAATATCAGGATCTCCAGTTACTTACGCAGGTGGTGGCGGAGGTGGTGGTGTACCTGGTGCTAATCCAGGAGCTGGTGGATCAGGTGGTGGTGGAGCCGGTAATGCAAGTGGCGGAGCAGGAACAGCAGGAACAGTTAACACTGGTGGTGGAGGTGGTGGTGGAGCATCCCCTGGTTGTGGTGGCGGAGGTGGAGCTGGTGGTTCAGGTATAGTTATTCTTAGAATTGCTACAGCTTGTGCGCCAGGATGTTTAGCAGCCGCTCCAGGAACTAATACAATAGCCACTGATGGATCTGATAAAGTAATAACATTTACAGTAGACGGAACATTGACAGTATAGTATATTAAAAAGACCTAATGAAAGAAATAGACAGTCTTTTTCCTGTTCCCCTTTATAAAACTTCTTTAAATGTAGATTTAAAATCTATTAAAAAACACATTTCTAAAATAGCTAAACAATATAAATTAAATAGAAACGAAATTTTAAATGTAGACACATCACATAACGTCTATGATTTAGTTAAAGATGATTTTTTTAAACCTTTATTGAATGAGTTTTTGAATCATTCTAAGATATTTCTTAAAGAATTAGGTTATGATCAAGCCTTTCTTAATCAATGTTTTGTAGAAAGTTCTTGGTTTAATTTAAGTTTTAAGAATGATAATCTAGCTAAACATACCCATCCAGGATCCTTTGTCTCAGGAGCTTTTTATGTCGAAGCTGACCCCTTGGACCATATATATTTTTATAGGGAAGATGATATGACTTTACCTCCCTCTAATCCTACATATCTTTCAACTAGATATGTACAATATCCTTGCAAAAAAAGTCAATTATTGATATTTAAGAGCAACCTAAATCATAATACAGGAACCAAGAAAAAGGGTAAAAAAACTGTAATATCATTTAATATAGGTAAGTTGACAACAAGATAAAATTAAATTAATATAAGTATTTTAAGGAGTATAAATATGGCACATTTCGCAGAACTTAAATCAATGACAGATCCTACTGGATTTACATCAGACACACATCAAGTAGTACAAAGAGTAGTTGTTGTAGGCAATGATATTGCTGCCGGCGGCGGAACTCTTGCAGATAATGACATGCATGTTGACGGAGAAACATGGTGTGTAAATTTCTTTAAAGGTGGAAACTGGAAACAAACTTCTTATAATCATAATTTCAGAAAACAATATGCAGGTAAAGGTTATATATATGACTCTGCAAAAGATAAATTTTTAAACCCTCAACCATTTTCTTCTTGGTCATTAGATGGTAATGATGATTGGCAAGCGCCAGTTGCGTATCCAACTATCACTACATATGATGGAGATAAAAGGTATTTTATATCTTGGAATGAAGAAAATTTAAGATGGGTTGCAAAAGATGAAGGAGTTTGGAACACTTCAACAGAATCATACGACACAGAACCAGCAAATTTTAATTGGGATGCATCAGCGCTAGCTTGGGTATCCGCATAAGGAGACTCATATGGCTAGTCCTTCAGGATCAGCAAACGGCGGTATAATAGGAACATCAAATAAAGCTTCATTTGGTAAGAATAAAGTTACAACTGTAACAGCTACAGGATGTTCATCTTTTTTATCAGGAACTAGAGCTGTCGATGCAACAGTAGTTGCAGGTGGTGGCGGTGGTGGAGTTAATGGAAACTCTGGCGGCGGCGGTGGAGCTGGTGGTTTTAGAAATTTTACAACAATAAGTGTTCCCGGAAATGTTCCCGTAACTATTGGTGGAGGTGGAGCAGGATTTCCCGCACCAGGTTGTCAAACAAGTAATGGAACTCCAGGAGAGGATTCAAAAATTACAGTAGGAACTACAGAATATACATCAACAGGTGGTGGTGGAGGTGGAGGACAATGTGCTTCTCCTACGCCAGGTGGTGAAGATGGTGGATCTGGCGGAGGTGCTGGATCAAACGATCATAATACATCAGGATGTGGAAACACTCCTCCAACAAATCCTCCACAAGGAAATGATGGTGGTAACACAAGTGCTAACCCTAATGCTGGTTATGGAGGCGGCGGTGGTGGAGCAAATGCAGCAGGCGCTAATACATCAGGATCTGCAACTGCAGGCGGAGCAGGTTCACCAAGTCCTTTAAATTGTACAACATATGCTGGCGGTGGTGGAGGTGGATCTACAGGATCTGCGGGAGCTGGTGGAGCTGGTGGTGGTGGAGCTGGAGGTTCTCAAGGACACGGAACTGCAGGAAGTGCTAATACTGGTGGTGGTGGAGGTGGAAATGGAAGAACACCAGGAGTTAAAAATAATGATTCTGGAGCTGGTGGTTCAGGTATTGTAGTATTTAAAGAATTAAATCAAGCAAGTGGTGTGTGGTCAATGCAAAGTCAATTTCAAGCTAGAAAAGATGATTCATGGCCAGATGGATCAACTTGGATAGACGTTACAGCAGATTTCTTAATTGTTGGCGGCGGTGGTGGCGGCGGATTTGGAGGAGCTGGAGACGGAGCCGGTGGTGGAGGAGCTGGAGGTTATCTAACTTCTTATAGTAATCCTTGTGCCGCAGGTCTTCCTTTTGGTCCCTCAACTTATAACGTAATTGTAGGAGCAGGTGGAACAGGAGCAGGTTGTAGTCAACCAGCAGGTGATGGTGATGGAAGTGACTCTTCAGTTGTATATGGATGTGCTACACGAACTGCGACTGGTGGTGGTGGCGGTGGACCAGTTGGTATAGTAGGATCACCTGGAGGTTCTGGTGGTGGTACTGGTGCGCAAGGACCAGGACGTGCCCCGGGAAATGATCCGGCAGTGCCAACAGCTTTAGGAGGACCGCAAGGTGATTTTGGAGGTTATGGAAGTCCAGGAGGATCTTCTCCTAACAGTAGAGGTGGTGGAGGTGGTGGAGCAAATGGTCCAGGAACTCCATACGCGGGACCTGGAGGAGACGGTAAACCAAATTCAATTTCAGGAGCAGCTGTGACATACGCTGGCGGTGGTGGAGGTGGTGAAAGAGCACCAAGTGGTTCACCAGGAGCTGGTGGAGCTGGTGGTGGTGGAGCTGGATGTGTAAACGGAACTGTTAACACCGGAGGTGGTGGCGGTGGTGGTGGCGGTAGTTCACCAGGAAAAACTAATGGTGGATCAGGAATTGTTTATTTAAGATTTCCAAGTGCTGTTACAGTGGCAGTATCTCCAGGAACAAATACTATAAATCCTGCACCAGGTTGTACACAAATAGCTAAATTTACGGTAAGTGGAACAAATACTGTAACTGTTTCTTAATTTTCTTTACTCTTTATTTAAAATAAGATAAAACATATGTATAAAGACATATGCAACTTAGAAATTATTATTGGTATTTTGAATCAGCAATTCCTCATAGGATTTGTGATGAAATTGTACGGTATGGAAAACAATTACAAGACGGTTTAGCTACCACAGGTGGTTATGGTGATGTTAAAAAATTAAATCAATCTCAAATTAAAGATTTAAAAAAGAAAAGAGATTCAAATATAGTTTGGATGTCAGATCGTTGGATTTATAAAGAAATACAACCCTATGTTCATCAAGCTAATCAAGCTGCAGGGTGGAATTTTCAATGGGATTTTTCAGAGGCTTGTCAATTTACTAAGTATAATAAAGGACAATACTATGATTGGCATTGTGATGGTTGGGACCAACCCTACCAAAGACAAGCTGGTGATCCATCTAATGGTAAAATTAGAAAGTTGTCTGTAACCGTAACATTATCCGACCCTAAAGAATATAAAGGTGGAGAATTAGAATTTGATTTTAGAAATTTAGATCCAGATAAAAAACCTAATGTACATAAATGCAAAGAAATATTACCTAAAGGGTCTTTAGTAGTATTCCCTGGATTTGTGTGGCATAGAGTATGTCCAGTTAAAAAAGGATCAAGACATAGTTTAGTAATCTGGAATTTAGGATGGCCTTATAAATGAAGAATAAAAAATTAAAACAAAAAAGAAGAAAAGAAAAAACTCAAATAACTTTTCCATTAGAGTTACAAAGAGAAGAGTTATTTAAATGCCCTATATGGTTTGCAGATGCGCCTGAGTTTGTAGATAAATTAAACCAAGCATCTGATTCATATATTGAAATATCTAAAAAGAATTTAAAAAAAGATATAGATAAAAGAAATAAAAAGTTTGGAGATAAAGGAGATATGGGTAATGTTTTTCATTCAACTACTTTAATAGGAGATCCTAATTTTTTAGAATTACAAAATTATATAGGTGCAACAGCACATAATCTATTAGGAGAAATGGGTTTTGATTTAACCCATTATCAATTGTTTACTACAGAAATGTGGGTACAAGAGTTTGCTAAAAGAGGTGGTGGAAACCACGCATTACACACACATTGGAATGGTCATATATCTGGTTTTTATTTTTTAAAAGCTAGTGAAAAGACATCACTACCTATTTTTGAAGACCCAAGACCAGGTAATATAATGAATCTTTTACCAGAAAAAGATAAAAAACAAATAACATATGCGTCATCACAAATTAATTATCAAGTTAAACCAGGAAGAATGATATTCTTTCCCTCTTACATGCCCCATCAATATATAGTAGATATGGGATATGAACCCTTTAGATTTATACATTGGAATTGTCAAGCTATACCGAAAGGAGTATTAAATGTCATTCAAAAAAAATAAATATCAAGTATTAAAAGGAGTCTTAAATAAAGAAATGGCAGACTTCTGTTTTGCTTATTTTTTAAATAAAAGAAAAGTAGCAAGATTTTTATTTGACCACAAATATATATCCCCCTTTACTGATTATTGGGGAGTATGGAATGATGCGCAAGTGCCTAATACTTACTCTCATTATGCAGATTTAGTTATGGAAACCTTACTACAAAAAGTTCAACCGATTATGGAAAAACATACCGCACTTAAGTTATGTCCTACATATTCCTATGCAAGAATATATAAAAAAGGTGATGTGTTAGCTAGACATAAAGATAGATATTCGTGTGAAATTTCTACTACATTAAATTTAGGAGGAAATGACTGGCCTATTTATTTAGATCCAACTGGTAAGATAGGTCAAGCAGGTATCAAGGTAAATTTAAAACCAGGTGATATGTTAATTTATTCTGGATGTGATCTTGAACATTGGAGAGAAGAATTTACAGGTAAAGATTGTGCTCAAGTTTTTTTACATTATAATAAAAAAGGTTCTAAACTAGCTAAAGAAAATGAATTTGACAAACGTCCTTTTTTAGGTCTTCCAGGTTGGTATAAAGGCTTTACATTACCTAAAAAATAATATATAAAATAAACTGGTGAGGGGATGATCCACCACTGATTCCCCTTGCTTTAAACATATTGAAATCCCCTACAATCTGATATACTACCTTATAAACAGGTTTTTATATGCTACAAAAAATAGGCTTTTTACCAGGATTTAACAAACAAGTTACGGCTACCGGAGCGGAAGCGCAATGGACTGGTGGTGAAAATGTGCGTTTTAGGTATGGAACTCCTGAAAAAATAGGTGGTTGGAATCAATTAGGAGAAAGTAAATTAACTGGTGTAGCAAGACAAATGCACCATATCGTAACTAAAGACTCTCAAAAATTTTCTATTATAGGAACTAACCGTATTTTATATGCTTATACCGGTGGGGTGTTCTATGATATTCATCCTATTAAAACAAATTTTGGTTCTTCTTATGGAGCTTTTACTTGTAATTTTTCTAGTGGACAACCTACGGTAACCATTACTTTTTCTGGTGGAGCATCCACAGCTGGTATGTCTGCTGGAGATATTTTATTAATGGACGATTTTACAGGCGGTACCGGAACAGGATTCTCAGCTACAGATTTTGATAATAAAAAATTTATGGTTACTTCAGTAGATTCTACTACTCAAGTAACAATAACGATGGGTAGTAATTCTGGAGCCACTACAACAGGAACTTTAAAAATTCAATGGTATTATCCCGTGGGACCTGCTGAACAAGTAGGAGCTTATGGATGGGGTATATCTTTATGGGGTGGTAAAGTTTTAGGATCAACTACAACTACATTGACTGCTCCAGGTTTAAATGATGATGCCAATGGTACAGGTGGATCCGGAACTACAATTAATGTTGGAAGTACAACAGGGTTTCCGTCTTCAGGAACAAATTATTTTCAAGTAGGTAGTGAAGAAATTTCTTATACAGGTGTAACTGCTACAAGTTTTACAGGCATTACAAGAGCCGTAAGAGGTTCAACAAGATCTGCACATAGCGGAGGAGCAACTATAACTAATACATCTAGTTGGACAGGATGGGGATCAGCTGCAGCTAACACTGACAAAGTAACTGACCCAGGACTTTGGTCTATTAATAATTTAGGAGATAATGTAATTGCTCTTATTCATAATAGTGTGGTGGTAGAATGGGATGCAGCGGCGGCTAATGCCACATCTACTAGAGCTACAGTCATAACTGGTGCACCAACCGCGTCACGTGATATGTTAGTCTCTACACCCGATCGTCACTTAATTTTATTTGGAACAGAAACAACAATTGGAGATACCACTACTCAAGATGATATGTTTATAAGGTTCTCAAATCAAGAAGATATAAATACATGGACACCAACAGCAACCAATAGTGCTGGTACACAAAGACTGGCCGCCGGATCACGGATCATGGGAGCTAAACTAGGAAGAAACGCTATTTATGTATGGACGGATACCTCATTATTCACCATGCGTTTTGTGGGAACTCCATTTACTTTCGCTTATGAACAAGCGGGTACTAACTGTGGATTGATTGGTATGAATGCTGCAGTAGAAGTAGATGGAGCAGCTTACTGGATGTCTGAAAACGGTTTCTTTAGATACACTGGTAAACTAGAATCCATGGACTGTTTAGTGGAAGACTATGTTTATGATGATCTTAATAAAACTTCTAACCAATTAATATACTGTGGTCTTAATAACTTGTTTGGAGAAATTATGTGGTTTTTCCCTACGTCAACTTCTAATGTTGTTGATAGAGCTGTTATGTATAGTTACCTTGACTCAACTGCTGACAGGCCAATATGGTTTACAAATGCCAGTACTTTATTTAGAAGAACTACGTGGCAAGATTCTGCTGTATTTGGTTTACCACATGCCACAGCCTATGATGCCGGAGACGATGCATCTTTTGATGTTACTGGTAATACAGAAGGAACTACTATTTATTATGAACATGAAACTGGAGTAAATCAACAAACTTCTGGAGGAGTAATTGCAGCTATACCAGCTAATATATTATCAGGAGATTTTGATATTACTCAGGATCAACAAAGAGGAATTACTTTTAGAGGAGATGGAGAATTTATTATGAGAATTAGTAGATTTTTACCTGACTTTATATCTCAATCAGGGACTGCAATAGTCTCATTAGACTTAAGAAATTATCCTAATCAATCAGCTGTAAGCTCGACATTGGGTCCTTTTAATGTTACAACCAGCACTACGTATCAATCGTGCAGAGCACGAGCAAGAGCCGTCGCTGTTAAAATATCAAACACGGCTGTAGATTCGAATTGGAAACTAGGTACATTTAGATTAGATGTACACGCAGGAGGAAGAAGATAATGCCGTTTAAGTCAGAAAAGCAAAGACGCTATATGCATGCTAAGTTACCCGAGATCGCAAAGAGATGGGAAAGAGATTATGCAAGTGGTGGTATTGCTAGAATCCCTTTGCAAGTAGGTGGACTTCCTTTTAACAATCCAATAGGAGGAGTAGATCAATTTTCTAAAGAAGTTCAAAATTTAGAACGAGGTGCTTATCCCATTGGAGGAACTTCGTATAGGGTAGATCAATTAGGGGGAACCTTACAAGATTATTTTCAAAATAAATTAGGTTTGAATCCTTACCGAAAGGTGAACGTTACTCAACCACCAAATATGTCCTCTGCTCCTATTGGAGAAAATATCTATGGTATGGATGAAATGTTTGCATATCCAGAGATGCAACAAAATAATATGATATCTAATATGGAAGGAATGAAACCTTTAGCCTTAGATATTATGACAGGGAAGTATAAATATGGAGTAGGCCCTGATGGAAAACCTTATCAACAGCCAAGAACTATTGCTGATCAAAATAGAGTACTAGGTCAAACGTTTACTAAGCAACAACCAGCTTGGTATAACAGAATGTTTAATAAAGTTGGTGAAGGAATAACAGGACTTAAAAATAAATTTACAGGAGCATATGATCAATCACAAAATTTTATAAGAAACATAATGGATAATACTTTAATAGGAAGAATTGCTGCTGGATTTGATGCAACTAATCCTAAAGCATTTAATTATAATCCAGCCCTTCAAGGTCAAATAGATTTTTTAAAAGGCAAAGGTCAATATGGAGTGATGGATCCAAGTGGATTAAATAAAATTACAAGGGGTGTTTTAGCTGGTAAAAATTTACAATCTATGTTTGGATCAAATGATTTAGGTGCTATGTATGATAAAAGTATAGCTCGAACACAAAAAACTCTTGCTAATTTATCTAAAAAATGGAGTAGATTAAAAGAAGAAGATCCAGAAGAATACGCAAAAAAAGAAGCTTATCATAGAGCACTTTTACAAAAGAAAAAAAATGAGAAAAAACAATATTTTGATACTCTTAAAAAGAAAACCACATCAGGTGATGGTAAGAAAAACTACATAACAAAAATAGATCAAAGTGGTAAGGGTGATGGCGGTGGTGGTAAAGGTTCTTGGGGAGGTCACGGTTCTGTAGAAGCTTATGATAAATCTCAAGCAGAGACTTATGCTAGAGCAAAAGATAGACATAATTGGTCTCAAGGAGGAATAGTAAGTCTATGGCCAAAATAGTACAATCATTAACCAGGGCAAGTCCAGATTACAGAGAAGACGTAGCTCAATCTTTAGTTAGAGATTTAGATGCTGTGTTAGAAAAATTAAACACAACATTTCAAGAAGAATTAAAACAGGAGATAGAAGCTAAGGCTTTCTTTGTAGAATAATGGCTGTTGTAAATATATACAAATTTTATGGTAAAAGCACTACGAGTGCAGATTCAAATGTAGCTTTACTTTCACCTGCAGTAAACGAAACTTTTATTATTAAATCTATAAGAGTAACTAATAAATCAGGATCTAATACCCCTACTATTAGTATAACTAATAATGCTTTTTTTGTAACACACACTCAAACACTAGCTACTAATACCAGCGTTGAATTAATCAGCCTACCTTTAATTGTAGAGGGAGGAACTGTTTTAAAATATAGCACCGCTGGAACAATGACTAATGGAGTAGATATTGCGATTAGCTACTTAAACATTAATAAGGAGGTGGTAACATAATGAACGATGTACCAGAAATAAAACCAGATAAAATAATAACTACTATTTCTAACCTTAAAACAGGAGAAATATACAACACTGAAGAGGAGTGGAAAGCTAAGGGAATTGATGAAAAAGACATTCGAAGAGACGTCAAAGTCATTATGCCTGCACTTGATTTGTTTGGAAAAACAAGTTAAAGTATAAACTCAGGAAATTTTCACCTGCTCTTAACTTAAATGAAGCAAAATTATGGCACTATTTGAAGAACAAATTACAGATACACTAGAAACAGGAGCCCCTCCTATTAAATACGAAGGAGATGAAGGCCCTCAAGATCCTAGACAAGAGAGGATGATAGCTCAATTAAAAGAAGAATACATGCAATATGTATTTGAAAGGAGAGAGCTAGAAGAACCTATTTTATCTTTTGAAGAGTGGTATCAGTCAGTTTATAAAGCTAGTCAGATGGGTGCTCAAGCTCCTCAAGAAGAAATGATGAGTGAAGAGATGATGATGAGAGAACCAGCAGCTTATGGTGGTATCATGGATACTGAATCAGGAAGAAGAGCTTATGGTTTAGGAAGTTTCTTTAAAAAAATTACAAAACCTTTTAAAAAAATTGCTAAAGGTGCAAAGAAAATATTTAAAAGTCCAGTAGGTAAAATGGGATTAGCTGCATTACTTGCAGGCCCAGCACTAGGTGCATTGAGTGGTACAGGTGCAGCAGGATTATCTCCTGGTGCATTAGGCGGTAAACTTCCAGGAGTAAAAGGATTTCTTGCAAGAACTATGGGTTCAGGAAAAGCTGGTTTAGGTTCATTATTAAAAAAAGTTGCTCCAAAAACTTTAGCTAAGATTGGTATCGGTGCAACAGCTGCACTACCATTACTAGGTATTGGAACTGAAGCTAAAGTAGATCAACTTCCAGATACAGGTGCAAAATTTGATTATGATTATAATAAAATGAGAGATAGGTTTGCAAAAGCAGAAACTGAAGCAGATTTTGCAGCAGCAGAAGAAGAGTTTCCTGTCACTCCTGGTTTATTTAAAAGTAGATTTTATGACATGAAAGCAGATGGTGGAAGAATTGGTTATGCTGAAGGAGACATGGTTGAAAAAATAAAAGAAGGAATTATGGAAGGTGGCAGACGGGGACTGGATGAAGCTATCTGGATAGAAAAGATTAAAGATTTTATAAGAAAAAAAAGAGGTGATCCAAGAGAAGAGATTTCAGAAGAGTTGGAAGTATGGGAAAACTTTCCTGGACAACCTTTACAAGATGACCAAAGTTTGGTTGAAGCCAGCCCGAACCCTCAAGGAAGAAGAGGATACGCTTTAGGATCTAAAGCAGACTTTGCAATAGAGGATGTTATGACTGGTGGAATGGAAGATGAGTTAGGTGGTATTACAGGTATCATGAGACAAGCTGATCTTCAACGTAAAGGAAACGTTGGTCAGTTCTATGCGGCTGAGGGTGGAATGCCAATGATGCAAGCTTCTTATGGTTATGACGATGCAATGGCTGAAAGTTATGATGAATTTCAACGTCTTAGAAAATTAGGAGAGATACCTTTGGATTTGGAATTTGATGAGTGGTTGGAAATGCAAGATGTTGAAAGACATATGAAACTTCCATCTGAACCAAGAACAATGGCTCGAGAAGGAGGGATCATGGACCTTGGTGGTATGGAAAAAGATTATAGAGAAACTGGTGGCTTTGTTGACATTGGAGCAGAAGAAAAAGCTGATGACGTACCAGCAAGATTAAGTGTAAATGAATTTGTAATGACAGCTGATGCTGTTAGAGGCGCAGGTGATGGAGACATTGATCTAGGCGCTGAACGTATGGAAGATACAATGAAACAATTAGAACAACAAGGTAAAAGAAATCAAGGAGCTTCAGATATGTTTGAAGTTTCGGAAAGATTAAGCGAGGTAGTATAATGGCTATACAACAAACACAAGTAACCCCGGCACCATTTTTAAAAGATATCACAACACAATACGCTACTGATATTGGTGCGTTAACTGCTACTCCATTCTCTCAACAACAAATGAAAGGAATGGGGCCTCAAATTGCAGGTCAAGATCCATATCAAACACGAGCTTATACAATGGCGGATCAAGGTATCGGTGCTTACCAACCATACTTAACGGGCCAAGGAGCATACGCTGGAACACCAACAGATATGAGAGGTACTCAAGATTATCTTGCACAAGCTGCAGGGTACTCAGGACCACAAGCTTATCAACAGTTCATGTCACCTTATCAACAAGATGTTATTGATAAAACTTTAGCTAACTTTGATAAACAAACAGCCGCAGGATTAAGTGGAATAGGTCAGAAAGCTGCAATGTCAGGAAACTTAGGTGGTGGTAGAGAAGGTGTTATGAGAGCAGAATATCAATCTCAACAAGATTTAAATAGAGCGTTATTAAATGCAAAAATGTTACAACAAGGTTTTACTCAAGCACAAACCGCAGCTAACCAAGCTTTCGGTCAACAAAGAAATTTAGCACAGGATGTTTCTGGACTAGGTGGATTACAATATAAATTACAAGGTCAAGATGTTTCGAGACTAGGATCTGCGGGCGCGATCCAACAAGCTCAAGCGCAGGCAGAAGCTGATGCTTTAAGAGAGAGAAATAGAATGGCTGCATACGAACCATATGAAAGATTAGGCTACCTTGGCAGCGGTATATCTTCTATGTTAGCAGGTTATCCAGGTTCACATACATCACAAATAACACCTAACAAATCACCATTAGAACAAGCGTTAGGTATACTATCAACAGGGATAGGAGCTTATAAAGCGTTTACAGATTAATGAGTAGAATATTTCACAGACCCATGTTTAGAAAAGGCGGATCAGCTGGAGGTATAACTTCTGGTTTGAGACGAGGGTATGCTAATGGAGGAGATCTAGAAGCAGATCCAGGAACAGAAATAAATCCAGAAATTATTGCAACAGCCAGTGAAGAAGAATCAACACCAGGAGGTGAAGGTAATCTTATGGATCAAGTAGAGGCTAGATATAGAGCTTTTGGTCCTCAAACCGAGCTCCCTAAAAGTACAGCAGGTTCAGACTTCTTAATGAACTTAGGGTTAAATTTAATGAGTGGTCCATCAACAGGAAGTTTTTTTGGTAACGTAGGTGAGGCAGCAAAAGAACCTTTAGGACAATTTCAAAAAGCAAGAGCTGCTGAAAAAGCCATGAAGTATAAAGCTGCTGAAGCTGAAAGAGGATTTAAATTTGAAATTTTTAAAAATTTATCTAAAGACGAACAAGATCAATATTATAACAGAGCAAAAATGTTAGTGCGTGAAGGTAGAGCAGATAGTATTGGAGAAGCATTAGACATATTATTCCCTGGTACAAGAAAGCCAGCTCATGAAGAAGATATTTTACGTGAGCAACGAATAAGATTAGAGGGTAAAAGAGAAGACGCTATTGCTTTATGGAGAAAAAGCGATGAATTCTTAACAGATTATCAAGCTGGAAACATTGTGGATTTTGATAGAAGTTTAGGTGATTGGATTAACCAAGGATATGAACCTGAAGGAGGTCAAATTTATTTAGAAACCGATGACAAAGATAAGTTGATATCTCAAGGAAAAGAATTAACACTTGGTGATGGAGAATCTTTCGACCATGACTATAAAGAAAACAAAATTTATGTTGATTCATTTACAGGAAAAGTTTATCAATACAATGGTGGTGGTACCTTCACTGAAGTAGAGCTTACTGAAGAAGATATCAAAAGTTAGGAGGTCTAATGGTATTTGGATTTGACCCCAGAAAACTTGTCAAAGATGAACAAGACAAAGAAAAAAAGAAAGTAGAAGAAGTTGTTTCTGAACAAGAAAAATTTGATTTACTTAAAGAAAAAAACGAAGCAAGACTTCGTAAGAAAAGTCAAATAAAAGGAGCGTTAGAAGACGCTTTTCAAATAATTAGAGAAACTAAATTTAGAATTAAAGAAGGCGACGACGCCTACTACGATTATAAAAAAAGAAAAGACCCTAGTTATGATGACCCTAGAGAGTACGCTGAAGGAGAAATTTTTATAACTCCATCTGAACTAGAGAACATGGATAGGGGTGGTAAGAAAGTTAAAAATTTAGAAGAAGAATATGGCGATGACGAAACTATTAAACCTCAATTCGCCTCTTACGAAGGTTCCGGTACTACAGGTAAAATAAAAACTAAGAGCACTAAGGATCCTTTAAGTAGTGATATAGGAGCTATGGAGTCTTTAGGTTATGCAATAATATCTGGTGGTATTAAAATTCCTTATGGATTTGCTAATCTGGGAGCTATGATTTTAGACTATGCTGATAAAAATAAATTACCAGTAGATCAAGGTAGAGTTGCAAGATTAGATAGATGGTTTGAAGATACATTCGCTGGTCAAGTAATGAAATTTAGTTCTGAAAAAGCAAAACAAAATGCCATAGGTAGACTAACTGAAGTCTTAGTTCAAATGTATGGAGGTTGGGCAACTGTTGGTAAACAAGGAGTTAAACTTAGTGATGAAGCATTTAGGATGTTTAACGATGCAATGGATGCTGTTAAAAAAGGCAAGTATGTAAAAACTTCTAAGAACACTAACTTAACTCGAGGAGTTAAAGATGTTAAAAAATATAATAACTTATCACGTAAACAAAAATTTGTTTCTGTAGCTGTAGGAGGTGGAGTAGCAGGATCTGTTGTGTATGATGCAGAAAATATTGGTACCTTTGGAGATTTATTTTTTGATGAAGGGGAATTAACTGCTTTAGATAGAAAAGAAAAACCAACTTCAAAAGAAGATGCAACACGAATGTTATATAATAAATTAAAGTTTGCAGGTGAAATGGGCTTTCCAATTATACCTGCGATATGGGGACTAGGTAAGGTTGGTAAAAATATTACGAGTGGTGTATTTAAAAGAGCACAGAACACTACAAAGTTTACTAAGAATGTAGAGAAATATGTAGCAAGACCTATGAGAGCTAGAGGTCCTTATCCTGAAGAACAATTTCAAGCAATGCAAAGACTTCAAGGTAAAAAAGATTCAGCTAATTTATTATCTACAGATTTTTTAAAAAACATAGATCAAATTGTAAAAAGATTATCAAGAGACACTCAAGTTGCATCTAATGCAACAGGATTAACTGATGGAATTTCTAAAGCAATTGTTAAAGTAATTGAATCAGGAAAGTTTGGAGTAAGTAAAGGTAAAGTTGTAGTTAAAGGCTTTGATAATAAAGCTATGACAGCTTTTAGAGAAAGCTTAGAAAAATTAAAAATACCTAGTAAAGAAATTGATAATATAACAAAAGAACTTTTTGATGTTCATGGATTTTGGGGACAGTATTTAAATACTATTTATAAAGGTGGTAATTTAAACATAGCGTTAAAAGATTTTGTTAGCCTTATGAAACAAAGAATAGGTGATTCTTTATCTACAGAGTATAAAATATTTAAAGACAATGGGTTGTCACCAATAGACGGTTACGTGGTGTCACGACAAATTAAAGATGAAGTAGCAGAAGTATTTAGAAGAAATGCTACAGCTAACAGAGTTAAGATGTCTAAAGAAGAAGCAAGACTAACCGTCGATCAAGTAATTAAAAATGTAAAGTTAGATCCTGCAACAGGAAGACCTTTCTTTAAGTATCCTGGTATTGGAATGAATGCTGATCAAGCTTTGATAACTAAGTCTATTGCTAAAAATATTACCGGCGGTGGTAAATTTGTAGCTGATGATGTAGGAGGATTAATACAAAAAGAATCAGACCTGGCTGCTTTTCAAAGATTATTTGGTAGTTATAAGAATGCAACTAATGTTATTTCAAATGTAACCGCGGACCTAGCAGACATTGCAGGAAGAGACAGATTTTATAATGTAATTAAAGGCGCGGCAGCTGAACAAATTGCTAAAGGAGAAAGAGCAATTGTATATCCAAGCTATAACGCTGCGGCTAGAGCCTGGCAAGGTACAGGAGAAAAAATTATTGAAGCAGCTAGTGGACTAAAACTTCCAAACAAATTAGCTGAAGAGGCATACACAGTTCCACTAAATGGAATGTATACAACCGAAACTATTGCGGCAGCTTTACAAAATGGTGCAGCAAATACTTTAGGAAGTATATCTAAACACTGGGCATATCAAATGGCAGTGATGGCACCTAAAGGATTAATTCAAATGGGTAAAACAGTTGGTGGTCCTTTTACTCATGCTAGAAACTTTTCATCAGGAGCTGTGACTACAGTTGCTTTAGGTAATATTAGATACGCCATTACAAATCCATTAGTATTTAGCAGAGCATTATGGAGATCATTAAACACTGTTCAACCTCAGTTATTGTGGAGAAATAAACCAGGAGTTAACTACACTGCTGGTGCTAAAGTAAACGCAGAAGAATTAAAAAAAGGTGGTCAAGCTTTGTATAGATTTTTCCTTGATGAAGGAATGGTTAATCAAAATGCAATTTACAGAGATGTAATAGGTCTTGTAGAAGACACTCAATCATTGGGTTGGTTACAAAGAATGATAGAAAAACCTAAAGGGTGGGCTGGAAAATTTGTAAAGGCTGCTCAAGATATGTACATTGCAGAAGATGACATATGGAAAATGACAAATTTTTTTATAGAAGATCAAAAACTTCACGACGCATACGCTAAAGCACTTAAAAAAGGTTTAGTTAAAGGTAGTGAAATTCCCGGAGACTTAGAGATAATGAAGATGGCAACTAAAAAAGTAAGAGAGATGTTGCCTAACTATGCGTACGTTAATGAAATTGTACAGGCTAGTAGACGATCACCGCTTGGTAATTTCGTATCATGGCCTGCAGAAATTATAAGAACGTCAACTAATATTATGAATGGAGCTAGAGCTGAAATAAAAAACCCTATTTTTAGACAAATGGGATGGGAAAGAGCCATTGGTTTTGCTACGACAGTTGCTGCTATTCCTTACTTAGCTGTCCAAGGAGGTCAAGCTTTGTATGGCATTACTAAAGATGAATTGTATGCACTTAAAGAATTCTTACCGTGGTTTTCAAAAGACTCTACAGTTATACCAGTTTATGAAGATGGTAAATATAAATACATAGATTTTAGTAGAGCATTTTTTTATGACACCGTAACTAATCCTATTCAAGCTATCATAACTAAGATGGAACAGAATAAAGATGATCCTGTTATACCCGGCTTAGTTAAAGGTATGGGAGCAGGACTGGCTAGACTTGTAGAACCGTTTGTATCAGAGTCTATTTGGTTAGGCGGTATAGCAGACATATATTTTAGAGGTGGTAGAACTAAAACAGGATCTGAAATTTGGAATGAAAGAGATTCGGAAGGAATGAAATTTTATAAAACTGTTAAACACTTAGCCAGAGTATACTCACCTGGTTCAAACATTCAGATGGAAAGATTATACAAATCTATTACAGGTAAAACAATTAAAGGAACTGAGTATCAAGTCACAGATGAATTGTTAGGATTAATTGGTTTAAGATTAGCACCACTAGATTTAGAAAGATCTTTAGAAATTAACCTTGGAAAATTTTTAAAAACAGAGGCTGATGAAAGAAAATTAATTTATTCAGGTACTCTTACAGGAGATCCTGTAACAGATGAGAACAAAATTATTAGACAATATATATTTGCTAACGAACAAAGGCTAGAAACCTTTGAAAAAATGAGAAGAATATATGACGCTGCTCGAACATTAAGAGTTTCTAAAAAAGTTATTAAAGAAATTTTTGAGTCTAGAAATAGAGGTGACATATACGAAATGATTATTAAAAATAAATTTAAACCTTTAAGTGTCAGTGAAGGAATGGAAGATGCTTTTGAAAAAATATCTAAAAGATATGGAATAGATAATCCTTTAACTAAACGTATTAAAAAAAGAATTAAAAAATTAGAAAAGAAATTAAAGAAACAAAGATTAAATAAAGACTTTAAATTACTTAAAGAAAAAGAAATTTATGCTCCTAAAAAAGAAAAGAAAAGTGAAGGAATAATAGAGGAACAAACAACAGATATAGCTAAACAAACAGCACCATTGCCACCAACACCAATGCCTGTTGTAAATAACGTACAAATGGCAAGCGCAAAAGACCCACAAACTAACTTGACAAGGACAGAAGAAGCGCTACTATCACCAACAGAAAAAATAATTGCGGGGAGAACCTAATGGCTAAAAAATCGGCGTTACAAAAAATAGAAGACCATGAAAAGCTTTGCAGAATAATGCAAAAGCAAACGTTTGAACAAATTAAAGACGTTAAGGAACGTATAGCCCGTATGGAAAAAATGATAATAGGTGGTGCAGTAGGTATTGTTATTGCACTTCTATTAAATATGACACAATGAATCTTTCACGAAATTTTAGTTTACACGAATTAATTAAATCGGATACAGCAATCCGAAAAGGGATTGATAACAATCCAAACCCAGATCAAATAGATAAATTAAAAGTATTGTGTGAAAAAATTTTACAGCCAGTACGTGATCACTTCGGTAGAGTCAAGGTGACTAGCGGGTTCCGTAGTCCAGAGCTGTGCCAGGCCATCGGCAGCTCAGTCAATAGCCAACATGCAAAAGCTGAGGCGGCAGATTTCGAATGTATTGGAGTCGACAACGCTGAACTAGCTGATTGGATTTATAAAAATTTAGAAACAGATCAATTAATCCTCGAGTTCTACAAACCAGGCGAACCCAATTCGGGCTGGATCCACGCAAGCTATGTGGAAGAAGGTAGACGTGCTCAATTTATGCATGCTTTTCGTGACCTCAATGGAAAAGTTAAATACAAACCGGTAATCGGAAGCGCAAAAAACTTAATTTAAAAATCTACGCGCGCCCACGCGTATATCCTACTAAATCCATGATTTCAACTCTTCTCCTAAAACTTCTGATGCTATGTTTATTTTTTTACGGAGAGATTTTACGATTTTTTCGTCTACGGTATCATCGCAAATCAAATCGACATAAGTTACAGATTTTTGTTGTCCAATTCTGTGTGCTCTGTCTTCTGACTGTAATCTTTTTTCGAGGTCATATCCGTTAGAATAGTAGATTACGGTGTTTGCAGCCGTCAAAGTAATCCCATAGCCGCCCGTAGCTGGCGTTCCAACGATAAACCGACACTTAGGGTCGGACTGAAATTTTTTAATATTACCTTGTCTTTCATCTTGAGGAGTTAACCCATAATAATCAACAATGGAACCCGGACCATGGACCTTAGTAACTTCTTTAATTATATTAGTAATATCATATTGGTAATGAGCCCATATAATGGCTTTGCCTTCTGTTTCCTCTAAAACATCCATTAATTCTGTTATTCTATTATTTTTAATAGGTTGAGTAGAGCCATCATCAGCCGTAAAATGACCACATGTAATTTGTTGCAATCTCATTAATTGGGTTAATGCATTAACAGTGCTGGTAACTTTACCATTTAAAGTAGCGAGAGCTTCTTTTTTCATTTGATTATATAATTTTAGTTGGTCAGGTGTTAAATTGATATTTCTTTTCATGTAGATCTTGTCAGGCAAATCTAAACAATCTTCTTTTAATACTCTATAAGAAAAAGGCTTTAACTTATCAGACAATTCACCTAAATTTTTAAACCCAGACACTAATTGTATTTGGCGACCCGATATATTAGCAGTTTTCATAATAGCATATCTCATTCTAAATGAATAATAAGACTCATGACCCAGTAAATAAGGATCTAAAAAATAACATTGAGTAAATAAATCTAAAGGGTTTTTAGTAACAGGAGAACCTGTCATTACTCTTCTGTATTTTGCTAAGTCAGCAAGATGTATAATATTTTTAGTTCTTTTAGCTTTAGGATTTTTAATAGTAGTAGACTCATCAATAGCTATTAAAGGCCTATGTGAATTTAAAAATCTAGTAGCAAATTCTACTCCTTTAGTGGTAGAAAAAGCTTCTACATTCATAACAAGAATGTGCAGTTCTTCTCCTGGTTTTAATAACTTATCTAAAGATTCTTTTTGTTTTTTAGTTATATTAGCTTGCCATAAAGTAGTCACATTTTCTATATGATTAGGAAGATGAGTAGGAATTTCTTGATTATACCAAGTACCTACTACACCTTTAGGTGCAATTATTAATGCACCATTAACTTTGCCTTTATCATAAAGCATAGCTAAATTATCTATTAATACTTTTGTTTTACCTGTACCCATTTCCATAAAGTAGGCATAGTTTTCTCTATTCCATGATTTTTCTAACGCAGTTAATTGATGCGCATATGGCTTAGTCTTAAATTTATAGTTCATAATATTTTTATTTTTCTTTCTTGACTTCTATATATACATGACTATATTGTTTGTCAATGAGAAAGATACAAGGAGATGTTTTTAGTACGTTAAAATGTGGACCTGCTCCAACTAATGTTAATCCGGAAGCAGTTGTGCACGTTATTCAGGAAATTCCTGGTACTAAAGATGGTAGACCTAAAATAAATATTATGGGCGCAACGCAATATGGTAAATTAAAATTTTTATTGCCGGAGTTGTCTCAAATAATTTTTTCACCTGGACCATTAATTTATAAATTAAGACAAGGTTTAAAAAATTTTTCTTCAAAAGATTATTTATTATTAACTGGGGATCCAGCAATTATAGGTGTAGCCTGTTCTCTTGTAGCTGAAAATACAAATGGAAAATTCAATCTATTAAAATGGGATAAGCAAGAAAGAAAATATTATCCTATAGAAATAAATTTACACGAGAAAGGAGAAGTTAATGATTGATTTTGAAAAAGACCAGCAGGAGGTCATTAAAAAAACTGACAATATACAATCTTTGGCAGATCAAGTTGAAAGATTAGAATCTTTACAAACTAGACTTGCATTACAAGAAGATAATATTAAGAATACTAAAAAAGAATTAGAACATTTATCTGGAGAAGTAATTCCAACCATGATGGCTGAAATGGGTTTATCCCATTTAAAACTTATGGATGGATCTTCAGTAGATGTAAAGCCGCACTATAGTGCTACCATTACTGTAGCAAATAAAGAAGCGGCGTTTAACTGGCTTCGTAACAATGGACTAGGAGATATAATCAAAAATGAGATATCCGTATCTTTTGGTCGCAACGAAGATAACAAGGCAGCTGATTATGCTGCTCTTGCAACAGAGCGTGGGTATCAACCGACACAAAAGTTGAAGGTTGAGCCCATGACTCTTAAAGCGTTAGTCCGTGAGCGTATAGAGGCAGGTAAAGAAATGCCAACGGAAATTTTCAACATTTTTGTTGGAAATAAAACTACAATAAAAAGGAAACAATAACTATGAACCAAGTAGCAACGAAAAAAGAAGGAGCATTGGCAACAAATTTATTTGAAGCTGATGCAAATCAAGGGGCTCAAAACATATCGCAAGAAGATCTTGCGTTACCTTTCTTAAAAGTTTTGGGACAATTATCTCCAGAGGTTAACAAGACTCATGGAAAATATGTCGAAGGCGCAGAGCCTGGCAAGATAATTAATACTGTTACTAATGAACTGTATAGCAATATAAGTGTTATACCGGTCTTCTATAAAAGACAATATATAGAGTGGCAAGATCGTGGACAAAGCACAGGAGCACCTGTTGCAATTCACGAAGCAGATAGTGATATTGTGAGTACAACTACTCGTGATAAATCATACAAAGATAGATTACCTAATGGGAACTATTTAGAAAATACTGCTAGTCATTTTGTTATATTAATGGGTGACAGTCCAACCACAGCTTTAATTTCAATGAAAGCTACTCAATTAAAAGTGAGTAGAAAATGGAATTCAATGATGATGGGTATTAAAATGCAGGGTAAGAACGGTTTATTTACACCGCCAACTTACAGCCACATTTACAATCTAAAGACTGTACAGATGTCTAATGACAAAGGTACATGGTTTGGATGGGATGTAGCAAAAGTGGGTCCTGTAACTGACAAATCTATCTATGATATAGCTAAAAATTTTGCTGAGCGAGTAGGCAAAGGTGAAGTTCAAGCTAAACATGGATCAGAGGAAACAAGTAGTAACCCATACTAAAGAATCCTAGGTAGTGGGCGTCTAAGCGAGAGTGGATACGCCCACTTTTAAATTTTATGTCGGTAGAAAATTTTAAAAATATATTCCAAGGATTAGAACGTGCACGAGGTGTCACATATGTGGACAAGAAGGGCGCGGACGGAGAGAAGATAAAGGGTAAATCTTTTATCTTAAGAGAAAGAGTTACAGAAGATCTTTGGTTAAAACACTTACAAGGGACTGAACCTAGTCTTGGTATTATCCCTATTAATGATGAAAACAAATGCAGATGGGGATGTATAGATATAGATTCTTACGCAGGGTTTGATCATAAAAAATTAATTAACAAAATTAAATTATTAAAATTACCACTTATAGTATTTAGATCTAAATCTGGTGGTGCTCACGTATTTATATTTACAACTGTACCTGTTGAGGCAAAATTAGTAAGAGACAAACTTTTATCTATTAGTGCAGTATTGGGCTATGGTGGATCAGAAGTATTTCCAAAACAAATAGAATTAAAATCAGAAGAAGATACAGGAAACTTTTTAAATTTGCCATACTTTAACGGAGACGATACAACAAGATATTCTTTTGATCATGATGGCCAAGCTGCTAACCTAGCAACTTTTTATTTACTCTATAATGAACAAGTTCAAACACCAGAACAATTAGAAAAATTAAAAGTAAAAAGACCAGAATCAGAATTTAGTGATGGACCCCCATGCATAGAATCTTTAACACAAACTAAACTAGAGGATGGTAGAGATAGGGTTATTTATCAATTCATACAATACGCCAAAAGAAAATGGCCAGAAGACTGGGCTAAAAAAATAAATCAATTTAATTATTCGTACTTCAGCACACCATTAGAAGACAAGGTTATTCAAGATAAAATAAAATTTCACAGCAAAAAAGATTTAGGTTTTAAATGTAATGAAGAACCAATGTGTAATCATTGTGACAAATCATTATGCAAAACTAGAAAGTTTGGAATCAGCGGAGAATCCGTTTTTCCTGCATTAACAGATTTACAAAAAGTAGAATTAGACCAACCATACTATTGGGTCAATGTAGATGGTATGAGAGTTAGATTAGATAATATAGATTATTTAATGGAGCAAAGATTATTTAGAAAGACAGTTACAGAACAAATTAATAGAAAGCCACCAAGAGTTACAGTAAAAGAATTTGAAAAGTATACAGATCTTTTATTAACAAATGTAGAATTGATACCAGCACCTGCAGGTTCATCTTTAATCGAGCAATTAAAATCTCATTTAGAAGAGTATTGCACTAATGATTCTGCAGCTACAACCAATAAGGAAGAAATATTTTTAGGAAATGTTTGGACATCAGAAAACAAACATCATTTTATATTTAATAAATTTTATTATGGTTATTTACAAAGAAGAAAATGGCCCGAGAAACATCAAACTACACAAGACTTATTGATACAACATTGCGATTGCAAAGACGATAGAATCTATGTTGGTAAGAAAAGACCAAGTGTTATGATAGTAAATGAATTTGATAAACCGGAAGATGTTTATAAACCAAAACAACTTAAATCAAAGGATGTGTTTTGAAAACTATTGTATTAGGACCACCAGGAACTGGCAAAACTCATACTCTTTTAAATAAAGTAGATGATTATTTAAAAGAAACTGATCCAGATAAAGTTGGTTACTTTGCATTTACAAAGAAAGCAGCTAATGAAGCAAAAGAAAGAGCAATTGATAAATTTAATTTTACTGAAGATGACCTTCCATACTTTAGAACTTTACACTCATTAGCCTTTAGAAGACTAGGTATTAATAAAGAAAATGTAATGCAACGCAGACATTATGAAGACCTGGGTAAAAAAATAAATATACAAATAGATTATAACGATTGGGACGAAGAAGAGACTGGACTCTTTACAACTAAAAGTGATTACCTGCGCATAATACATTTAGCTAAACTTAGAAACATAACTCTTGATCAACAATTTAATCTTAAAGAACACAATCAAAAATTAGAATATACAAAACTTAAAATTATAGCGAATGAATTAGAAAGATACAAAAAAGAATACGGTCTTATAGATTATAACGATATGATATTAGACTTTGTAAAGTCTGATAAGTCTCCAAAGTTTGATGTAGTGTTTATAGATGAAGCACAAGATTTGTCTCGTATGCAATGGGATATGGTAGATAGTTTTAATACAAACGATTCTTTTATTGCAGGGGATGATGACCAGGCTATTTTTAGATGGGCTGGTGCAGATGTAGACTCTTTTATTACACAAACAGGAAAAATATTAAACCTAACTCAGTCAGTTAGAATTCCTAAAAAGATTCATGAGTATGCTATGAAAATTATTGAAAGAGTTTCACATAGATTACCTAAAAACTGGCAACCAAAAGCCCATGCAGGATCAATTACTAAACATTGGAACTTTGAAGATATTAATATGAAAGATGGTAATTGGTTAGTGTTAACTAGAACTAGACATCAACTTAAACCAATTGAAGATATATTAAAAGAGAAAGGATTATATTTTGAAAATAGATTTGGTAAATCGTACGAAAAACAAATTCAAGAAGCAGCAGCTAACTGGGAACATCTAAGACAAGGACAACTTATGCATGGAAAAGATATAGAAAAGATTGCACTCTACATGAGTAGTACCAACTGGGATAAGAAAAAACTTAAAGCTTTAGTTAAGGATTCATTTTATGGATTAGATGTGTTGCATAGAGACTATGGTCTAAAAACTAAAAAAATTTGGTATGAATGTTTTGATAATGCTGGATCACAAAGAGTTACATACATTAGAAAGATGAGAGCTAATGGTGAATCATTAAAAGAAGGTGCAAGAATAAAATTATCTACAATACATAGTGTTAAAGGCGGTGAAGAAGACAACGTTGTTATTCTTCCAGACTTAACACACAGCACACAACTAGCCTATGAACGTAATAGAGATGATGAGAATAGATTGTTCTATGTTGGTGCAACAAGGACCAAGGAACATTTACATATTGTAAGACCAAAAGATGAAAACAAATCATTTCCAATGGGGGACGTATGAAAGATAAAATATATAAAAAGCAGGTAGGTGGGGATCACTATAAATCTATGGTTATTCAACCATCAGAATTTATTAATAGAAATAATATTCCATTTGCTGAGGGCAATGCTATAAAATATTTGTGTAGGCACAAGCAGAAAAATCAAAAAGAAGATTTACTAAAAGCTAAACATTACATTGACATGGCCATTGATAGAGACTATCCTGAAGAAGTGAAAGAAGAAATAAAAAAGAAACCTAACTCATGGGGGATAAACAAATGATACAAAAACCTTTATTTGCACCACAAACAGAATGGTTACCACCAGATTCTTTTCCAGACTTATCTAAATATGATGAGATTGCAATTGACTTAGAAACTAAAGATCCAGATTTAATTAAAATGGGATCAGGTTCAGTTACGGGTAGAGGAGATGTTACAGGAATAGCTGTGGCTGTACACGGATGGTCAGGTTATTATCCAATCGCTCACGAAGGTGGTGGCAACATGGATCGTAAGAAAGTTTTAAAATGGTTTCAAGGTGTACTTGATACACCAGCTAAAAAAATATTTCACAACGCCATGTATGACGTTTGTTGGATACGCGCGTTAGGTCTAAGTGTTAACGGTCTTATTGTGGACACGATGATTGCATCGGCCCTGGTTGATGAAAATCAAATGCGTTATGACTTAAACAACTGTTCTAAAAGATACACTGGAAAGACAAAGAATGAAACATCTTTATATGAAGCAGCAAAGAGTTGGGGGGTTGACCCCAAGGCAGAAATGTATAAACTACCTGCCATTTATGTTGGCGCATATGCAGAAAAAGATGCAGAGCTTACGTTAGAACTTTGGCAAGAACTAAAGAAAGAAATTTTACACCAAGATATACAATCTATTTTTGAACTAGAGACAGAACTCTTTCCCTGCTTAGTCGATATGCGTTTTTTAGGAGTTCGTGTAAACGTAGAAGAAGCTCACAGATTAAAAGAAGAATTACATAAAGAAGAAAAAGAATTGTTACAATTAGTAAAAAAAGAAACGGGAGTAGATACTCAAATATGGGCAGCACGGAGTATTGCGCAAGTTTTTCAAAAACTTGACCTACCTTATGAGACAACTGAAAAAACAAATTCTCCATCATTTACTAAAAACTTTCTTCAGAATCACCCCCACCCACTAGTGAAACGAATTGCCCGCGCTCGTGAAATAAACAAGGCGCATACCACGTTCATTGATACCATATTAAAGCATAACCATAAAGGAAGAATTCATGCAGAAATTAATCAACTTAGATCAGATAATGGAGGAACAGTAACCGGAAGATTTAGTTACTCGAATCCAAACTTACAGCAAATTCCAGCTAGAAACAAGGAACTTGGACCACGGATTAGGTCATTATTTATACCCGAGGAGGGCCATACATGGGGTGTATTTGACTATTCTCAACAAGAGCCTAGGTTGGTAGTGCATTATGCAGCTTTACAGAATCTCTATGGCGTGGACGAGGTATTGGAAGCCTACAAAGTAGGCGATGCCGATTTCCATACTATCGTGGCAGACATGGCTGAGATCCCTCGTGAACAGGCTAAGACCATAAATCTTGGTTTGTTCTACGGGATGGGTAAAAATAAATTACAAGCAGAGTTAGGTGTGTCTAAAGAAAAGTCAGATGATTTATTTAGACAGTATCATTCTAAAGTTCCATTTGTAAAACAATTAATGGATGCTGTTATGAGAAGAGCACAAGAGTCAGGTAAGGTTAGAACTTTACTAGGAAGATTGTGTAGGTTTCATTTATGGGAACCAAATCAGTTTGGTATTCATAAGGCATTGCCTCATGATGCAGCGCTCATGGAACACGGACCAGGGATTAAACGTGCTTACACTTACAAAGGATTAAATAGATTGATACAAGGATCAGCTGCTGACATGACTAAGAAAGCAATGATAGAATTATATAAAGAAAAAATTATTCCACACATCCAAGTACATGATGAGTTAGATATATCTGTAAGTGACAACGCCGATAAAATAAAAGAGATAATGGAACATGCAGTTTCACTTGAAGTTCCTAATAAAGTAGACTATGAATCGGGACCCAATTGGGGTAATATTAAATAGGAGGAAACATGATAAAAAAATATGTAGATCAATTTATGGTATGGCAACTACACAACAGACGAGAGATTGTTTGTTTTGCAGCTGGTCTTATCATTGGCGCAATTATATTTTAAGTATGTATGGCATACTTAAACGCAAACATACCTGTGATGTATGCACAGATCAGGAGAGAGTATCTCTATGATCTTACCGGACATCATGGAGAGGTTGAAGATTGTATTATCTTCGGGGTGGCGTCTATTACAGGACGTCCTATCCTCTTTCATTGTATTATGGAAAATGGTGCTGTCTTTTATAGATTGCCTATTTCGGCCTTTATTCAACGTGGCTTTCAACCGGAAACTGTTCCACCTCAAAGACTTGATGAATTGGAACTCTGGAATTGTTTTAGTTATTATCCTGCTATTACTAATTTTGATTTTTTAGACGGACAATCAGGAAAATTTTTAGGTAAAGATAAAAAATGGCACAAAGGTGCTTATTTATTTACTGTTGACTGGGCGCATCCAGAGAGTAATATAGTAGATACAGATCATTCTGAAATTCCGCACGAACATAAGTGCGCTCACATACTTGCGTTAGAAAATGGCAATTATGCGGCTCAGCCAAACAATAGACTTATATGGAGTATTCCATCTTTTACAGTTAAGGATGAAATTCCATTTGATTGGAAGGTACAGACGAGTGAGTGGAATGTGGAGGATGATATGAAATGGAAAACAGAAGACTCTGATAAGTTCTTCTATGATGTGGAGAAAAAAGATGATTAAAAAATTATGGAAAAAATTTGTTAATTGGCTTTTTAGCTGGCAAAAATGAAATGCAAAAAATGTCATTGTGACTGTCATTGTGATGGAGAACTTCATGCTGATGATTATGGAGTGTGTACGTGCGATGACTGTAAATGTAAAAGAACTTATAAAAAAAAGCAAGACCATGCAAATGACATGTCTTTTGAAAACGAAGTAAAGTATGATTGAAAAATTAATGACAATGTTGGTTGGAATCTTACTAGCCCTAGCTGGCTGGAGTCTATCTAGAACTTTTGAACTTTCAACTATCCAGGCAGTACAACAAGATAAAGTACACAAATTAGAAAGATATGTTGAAAAACTACAAGATCAAATGGATGACATGCAGGACTCTGATAAAGAGATCATGGACCAACATGAACAATTATTTAAAAAATTACAGGAAGGAAATGCTCCGAGCACGGGGTATAATTATAACTAATGGCTGACATATCAATTAAAGGACATAGTCCAATTCTTAGACAAGGATACAAAAAAGGTGGGAGTGTTTACCACACTACTAAAGAAGGTAAAAAAGCTAAAAAAGGTTTATGGTATAACATTCATCAAAAAAGAAAACGTGGTGAAAAAATGAGAGCTAAAGGGGCTAAAGGAGCACCTACAGAAAAAGCTATTAAAAGAAGTCAATTAAAAGATGGTGGGTCTGCAGCGTGGACTAGAAAAGAAGGTAAGTCACCATCAGGTGGATTAAATCAAAAAGGAAGAGACAGTTACAAAGGTGGAACTTTAAAAGCACCTACAAAATCTAAAACAAGCGGAAGAAGAAAATCCTTCTGTGCTAGAATGGGTGGTATGAAAAAGAAATTAACATCAGCTAAAACTGCAAGAGATCCAAATTCTAGAATTAATAAATCATTAAGAAAGTGGGATTGTTAATGGCAAAACCTTTAAAAATTTCTGAAGAAGCAGCCGTGCAAATGCCGATGAAAACGGTAGCCTCTTTGATCGCGATGGTGGCGATTGGAACCTGGGCTTACTTCGGTATCATTGAGACGCAAAACAAAATTCAAACAACAGTAGAGCTAATGTCTAAAGATTTAACTGAAAATACAGAGTTTAGAATCAAATGGCCTCGGGGTCAACTTGGTTCGCTTCCTGCAGATTCCGAACAATTCATGATGATCGAGGATTTATATAAGACCGTAGATAAATTGAGTGAACACATCGACAGTATGGCTTTAAATAAAGTTAACATAGAATTTTTAAGAAAACAAATGGACAAAGTTTTATTGGATATTGAAAAACTTAAAGATGCAAATAGAGAAATGAAATATACTAACGGAAATGGAACCCACTAATGATAGAGACTGTAATAGCCCTACTGATGTTTGTAAACGGAGAGATTAAGGAAGCGCGTATTCAAGACTCAATGGCAATGTGCCTTCGCGGGAAACGTGAAGCGGAGAGACAGTACAGTGAATCTGTATCTTATAAATGCATAAAATCTGATGCTGAATTAGAGGATAATATTGATGGCTCAAAATCAATTAAGAAACTCATCCTCAAATAAAGTTGCTAAATATTTAAGAGATAGACGTTATCGTCAGATTGTGATAAAGAATAAGAAAGCGTATGACCGAAAAAAGCATAACATTTCAAGCAGAAATAGTGAATGGGAAGTGTCCGACGTGTAGTGAATACACAATGTTAGTTGGAATTACTAAACAATATTATAGATGTATGACTTGCGGAGCTGATCTTCATCAGCATATCAATGGTAAGATAAGTTATTTACCTGTGTTTAACCCACCTGATGGCACTAAACCTTATGTTAAAGACTGGGTATAGATGGGTAAGAAAAAACCTTTATACGGCGTAAGTAATTATAAAAAAGACAAGCCTAAAAAACGCCCAGGTCGCCACAAAAAGAACAGAAATAAGCACGAAAAAAGAATGGGTAAATATCGTGGAAAAGGTAGAAAAGGACGTTGACAAACATCCTATAAAGACCTATATATACAGCATGAAAGATAGAGAAATAAATATAAAAGTAGCTAATATAACTCCTAAACAATGGACTAATTTAGTGATTGAACTTAATTTAATGTCAGAAGCATGGAAACCCTATGGTCCTAAAATTAAATTAAAAACTAGAAACCTAGAAAGAATAATTAAATGGGGAAGGAGTAAAAATGAGACTGTTGGAAAAAATAGACGAAGCGGCTCAAAATTGGAATCGAACGAAGAATCCGATTTATAAAGCTCTTTGGTATCAATTAATAAAGGAGTTTTCAGATGGAACTTATTATCCTGAACGACGGTTTATATCATCTAGTACCAGTAACAAAGCAGATGATGGAAGGTATAACATTACTCGATCGACTTCTAGTAGATTGCTTTGATCTTTGTGATATACTGAGATTAAAATTAACAACTTACAGTGAGTTACTTAATGCTCACGTAATGAATGATGGTAGTGGAGATTTTTTTGGATGTATATGCAGATAACAGATTTGAAAAGGACCGGCGTCCATATAATGCCTCGCGCTATTCCCTGTACGTCAAGCTGTGACCCTGAAAGGGGTAGCCTCGGAGCCTTTGCCCTTATAGTAGTACGTGCACGGAGGCTATAAGGGTTAATATGATTTGGAGTATGTTAATTATAATAGGAATCTACGCCGTAATTGTAGGTATGTTAGTTATGTGGAATTATGAAAAAAAGTAAAACATTACATGGATATTACTACGACGGTAAAACCTCATGGGAGTTATGGATAGACGCTGATGGTAATATTACACAAAAGAAAATGAAATAAACCTATCACAAGAGGGAAGAGTGATAGGTTATTGTGGTGAGATAATTATCCTCTAACACAATTTGAACACATTGTCAAATCTGTCTTCCCTTAGGTTTAGGAGGCGGAATAATAATCTCTTCGTCCTCAGTTCCATAACAAAAAAATTTTATAATAGTTCCATACTTATTCACATCTTTAGGACCTATTTCTTTAGCTTTATCTATGGCCTCATTGTAGCCCGCGATCATACATTCATAGTGAGTATTATATCGCTCCGGCATAGGGAATGGCTCCAAACATGTGTTGTATACACTGGTACAAATAATCATAGTTAATATAAATTTCATACTTGACAAATCTCCCTACGCTCCTATATAATCATCAGAAATAAATGAAAGGAACATATGACCGATATAACTAAATATAGAAACGTTTCGTTAACACATGAAACATACAAGACTTTGATCTCTTTGTCGAAGGTATTATTACCCGATGCAAAATTATCAATTAGTAAGACTGTGGAATCATTAGCAAACGAGAAAGCAAAAAAGTTAAATGGCAAAATTAAAAGCAAAGCAAATACGTAAGTTCATCTGTCCTACTTGTAAAGGTAATGGTTACCTTAAGGTAGGCACAGAATGGGGAGAAACAATTCACCAATGCTGGGACTGTGACTCGGAAGGAGAATTTTATGAACATTCAGATAACTATTTTAGTGACCCTGACAGTGATGATAATACTTCTAACAAGTTGCACTAAGGTAGAGTATAACTTAAACCCATGGACTACAGTATTAAGAGGAGTAATAACACATGATTCCTGATACAGATAAAGCTTACATTGCAGGACTCTTTGATGGTGAAGGTAGTATAAACTTTACCAGACGACCGGAAAAGAAAAAGAAACATAACGGTAAACCAGGTTATAGAGTGTCTAATAGTATGCGTATTAGTATGGAGATAGCTATGACGGATCAATCTGTATTGATATGGCTACATGAAGTTTTAGGTGTAGGTAGTTTAACTGATAAACCTAGAAAAGGTAGACGCAAAGATGGTAGTAAGTATTTAATGCAATACCGATGGCGTTGTACATTTAGAGATGCATATTTTGTGTGTCTTTTAATCTGGCCTTGGTCGCATACAAAATTACCCAAGATTCAAAAGATTATAGAACATTATTCGGATAAGAAAATTATGAATGGTAATGTAGTTAATTTAAAAGAGTATAAAGAAGCGATGAATTTAGAATGAAAATAAAAATATTAAATCATCAAGAGTATGCTGGATCAATTTTGAGAAAACCTACGGAAGAGGTAAAGTTACCATTAAGTGAAGAAGATAATATTATATTAGATAATATGATTAAGGTTATGTACCAGGCTAAGGGTATAGGTCTTGCTGCTAATCAAATAGGATATAATAAACGTATGTTTGTAATGGATACATCTAATGAAAGAGATCATCCCCAAACATTTATTAATCCAGTGATTAAATCTAAAAATAATATAAAGATAAGTGATATTGAGGGGTGTTTATCTTGTCCTAGCGAAGAGGTAAAAGTAAGTAGATCTATGTCGGTTAATTTAGAATGGACATGTCGTCATGGTAAAAGACAACATAAAACATTTTTTTATTTACCATGTAGAGTGGTACAACATGAGATGGATCATTTAAACGGAAAGTTAATAATAGATGAAAAAAGAATTTAAATGGGATGGTAGGTCTAGAGTACCAACTAAAAAGTATAAAGAAAATTATAATAGAATTTTTAACTTACCTAAATTAAAACAAGATATTGTTAAATCTATAACTCAGACTGATTCTCATAAAAAGTTTGGAGATCTTGTGGAGAATATTATTAAGAGGAAGATGAGTGAAAAAGAATAATAAATACAACTATATACAAGGAAAACAGATCACGGACCACGGAACAGGGACCAGGGTTTATGACATAGTTGGTTCTAGACTTCCTAGTGTGACTACGATATTAGGAGCCACTAAAAATAAAAAATTTTTAACTGATTGGATAAAAAAAGTTGGAAACGAACGAGCAGAAGAAATCAAAAATCATAGTAGTAGGCGGGGAACTGCCATGCACAAATTCCTGGAGTCTAATATACTCGGAACTGGCTACGATGATCTTACGCCAATCGGACAGGAGGCGAAGCCCATGGCCGAAAAAATTATGGAAATTGGTTTTACGCCTATTGAAGAATACTATGGCTCAGAAGTTACATTATATTATCCTGGCCTATATGCTGGGAGCACTGACCTCGTATGTAATCACAACGGCATGGATACCATTATAGACTTTAAACAGTCTAATCGCCCCAAACAACTTGAATGGATAGATGACTATTTCTTACAAATTGCTGCATACGCAATGGCTCACGATGAAGTATATGGAAGTCAAATTAGACAGGGCATAATTATGATATGCACCCCTGATTTATACTATCAGGAGTTTAAATTTCAGGATGGAGACCTGCGACAATGGAAGCATAAGTTTCTTAAAAGGTTAGATATGTACCATGAATTGAAGTTTGATGAGAAAGAACAAGTCGAATTTGATGTAAAAGCCTTCGAAGAGCAGTTTAAAAAGAAGCAAAAACAAGGCTAAAATGTGGCCGAAATGTGTTCTAGACATTATATAAGAGATCTCACAGATAATTAAAAAAAAAAAAAAACAGTGCTAGTAAAATACTGTCTTTTTGTCCAAATGAGCTATTATCGTTGGTATATATAGCTAAAGTGTAGACAGAATTTGTCAAAATAAAGTGTCTATAGACAAAATATTATGTCTATTTCAGTGGTGCCTACGCGCGCGCGCAAAGAGGTGTTTTGTTTTCTGATTTATCTGGTATATCTCTTATATGCCTCGGAAAAGAAGAAAAGCAATCGCCTCAAGTGGAACTCCCGATATACCTTATCCTAAAGTTAGGGTGGAGTGGATCGATTGTGTGAGCGACTCTGGCTGGGCCAATGATAGAGAATTTGATAAGATGAGATTAGCAAGACCTATCAATGAAGGTTGGTTGTATTCCAAAGATGATAAGGCTATTAAACTTTTTGCTTCTTTTGATCGGGAAGATGATGGGACTTTTTCTTTTGGGGATCGGACGATGATTCCTCGTCAGTGGGTGAGGAAGATTCAGAAGATTTAATCTCTAGTGCCTCAGCCTCTACAATCTTTGGATTCAATAGTGATTCGTAATCGCTTAAAATTTGTTTCATCTTTGCTTCTAGTTGTTCTTCTGTTAGGTCCTCTAGCTTACCTGTTTTTATTATTTTTCTATCTATATATAATCCTGCTGCTTTTCCACGATTGGCTTCCGCGTTTACAGCGCTGGAAAAACTTCCTTTCTTTAAAGCGGCTTCTCTCAATCTAGCTAGCTCTGCCACGTGGCCTTCATATGTCACTTCATGTTTTCTAAGTCTTTCTTCTTTTAACTCGCCAATATGTTTTACTACCAAGGGTGAGTATCTTGGATTAGTTAGTTCTGATCCTTCTCGCATTGCACGTTTGGGTGAATACCCTGCAGCGATAGCTGCTTCACGTTTAGACATAGGTCCATCTGGTCCACCAAATACTAAAAACTCAGCGAATCTTTGTTGCATTTCTGTCAATCTTTTTGGAACTCCCATGTTGACAATTTAAGGGAACTATCCTATAAAGTCAAGATATGAAAGATGAAACACAAGGTAATAATGACCTAGAATTCATTATTAAACAACACCAAAAAGAAATTTGGGAGTACAAGAAAAAAGAATCCGAGTGGGAAGAAACTAAGAATCAACTCGAAGGTACTAAACAAATTGTTAATAGATTAACCGAACAGGTCTCAGAATTAAAATATAATAATAAAGTTTTAAAAGATGAACTTGAAAGGTTAGCTGAAGAGAACACCAATATTAGAATTGTCCACCAGACTATGCATGAAAAGTGATGAGAGTCCTAGACTTACAAAATTTTTTAAGTTCCTTTACAGCAAGCAATAAATCTGGTACAGCACAGGGCAATGCAGTTTCAAATGCAGTAATCTTCGTTGAAGTCAACGGACAACTACAAGAGATTAAAAAAATGGAAGTACATGAACACGTTGGACCTAAAGTATTTGGTGCAACACAAGCGTCACACAGGCTAGTTTTAAAAACTCAGAAGCCTAGAATCCCTATCATCATGCCCGATAAGTTGATGAAGAGTGATGCTTAAGAATGAAGATGTTCCCTCAAAATCTGTATGGGTCCTGAGGCTAAATTATATAAAAAACTCCGCAAAATTTCTAAAGATATTTCCTGGATTAGGATTGAAAACATTAGCTTACTCGGCACTCCTGATTTATTGGGCTACAATAATTCTGGGCACTTTTTTACTTTAGAATTAAAGTGTACCTCAGGGAATAAAATCAAATTTTCACCCCATCAAATTGCCTTCCATGTGAAACATCCACACAATACTTACATCCTTATCGAGGCCCTTGGTCAAAGGTCCTCGAAACTTTTTCAAAGAGGAAATTATTTCTTGTTCCCTGGTTCAAGAATCAGGGAGCTTGTAGCTTCCGGCTTGGAGCTTGGAACTTCAGGCTTGCCGCTTGGAGCTTGCTGCTTGGAACTTTCTAAGCTTGGGGCTTGAAGCTTGCTGCTTGTCGCTTGTAGCTTCTTGCGCTCTGCCCTGAGGGCAGCGTAGTATTTGGGGTGTCTAAACATTAGTGCTGTCCGTATGATATATTTTTGATATCTTTATTCCAGCAATTTCTACAATCTTTGCATTGATTGTCCTGTTGAGGCGCCGGGCATGTAGCCTGAGCTGTGACCACGGTCGAGGTGTTGGGCCAGCTGGCAGGTGCTGCCTGGTCCACCATGGGCGCGCTAAATCTAATGACTAGATTCGCAGGTGCCCTATCGAGATGGTCCTTGATCCATGCTTCACGGGTCGGCATCCAGTGACGCTTACCCGGTGTTAACCTGCAGACTTCGTATATTTTATTTAAATGCTCAAGGTCCTGTACGTCTCCAGAGTCATGCCAGCGGAAGACGTCCGGCTTCTTGCTGTTGATAAGGTGAGCCATAGCCTGGACCCATGGCGCTGTGTATATTGCTTTAAGTCTTCGATATTGTGCATCCTGGACCACCTTAAACACGTAGCAGCCCTTCATGGCGTAACAGTCGAAGCATACGCTGCCAGGGACCTTCTGAAGCTTTGCGCCTGTCTTACACTCTTTGGCAGGTATACCAATGGACCAGCCCGGCATCTTGCCAGGCTTGCTTAGGCCTCCGACGATGGTCCATGCTTCACTTGTTTTCATTTTTTTGCTTCTCATAAAATTTGTTAAAAGCTTTTTCTGTAACTTTTGGAATAATATCTTCCACCAGTTTTTGTCCAAAGTCGCTTTCTTCTCTGTTGCCATGATCGATTAAAAAAGCCCAAATTTCATTTGATGAGCCTAGCCATCTTCTTTGGAATTCTTTCAATGTAAATTCCTTTTCACCAAAAAATGCTTCGTCTATTTTTACTGTTTTTTCTTTCATATGTTTATTTCTCCTTTATTATCCTATTAATACCATGCGGCTTGGAGCTTGTCAAGTCTTGCTTGGCGCTTGGTGCTTGCCGCTTGCTGCTTGGAGCTTGGAACCCGTTGCGCTTCGAGTCTTCCAACCATTGGAAGAACTCTGCACAGCTGGCCAGGTAACTGGCCGGCAGTGTGCCATGGTCCTGTGTAAACCATGGCAGCAGGTTATTTTTATTAATTCCACGCCGCTTCAACGACACCCCCATTTGTTGCTTTGTTTAAAGCTTCCAGGTATTCAGTCTCTGTAAGTTTTAGAACGTCCAGGCAGAAGTGGTGCTTCGTTGCCTGATCAGCTCCGGGTCCTGCGAGGTAACCAGGGATCTGGTCCAGCAGCTCTTGACGCTTTGCGCCGCCCGGTAAATATTCTTTTTTAATTGATTTCATAATTTCCTTTCTAAATCCATCCTATCATCTCCTGGACCAGCTGTCAAGCTTGAAGCTTGCCGCTTGTTGCTTTTTTCTTTTTTTCTTTTTGTTAATTAGAATCATTCTAATCTGCCGCTTGCAACTTTTTGCTTGGAGCTTATAACCATTGGCCACGAGCCACGCTGCGTGCAGCTGTAATATATTAATTCCGTAATTTTCTAATTGTCTGCTCATAATTCTTTCTGATCCCAGGTCTATTGCGCAGATGATCATTTACATTTATCACAATAGACCAGGGATCAGTACTCTTCCCACTAGTAGATCTATAGACTACAGCAGTAATAGTACTAATCCCAGATCCATTGGGTCTGATCAGTTATTAGTGTAAACAACCAATGGATCAGGGATCAGCAGGGCCTACCAGCTAGAGTCGGCCCTACTACGATAAAGTCCTAGCCACCTTATCTGATCCCAGGTCCATCGACGCTTATGCAAATTTGCGTGATCACCGCAGATGATGGACCAGGGATCAGTTCTGGCTGTTCACTGCACGAAGACGGCATAATGCGGTGTGACGTACAGCACAACCAGAAGTTGTCCCAATTAAATACCTCTTAAGTCGTTAATCTGCTCTTGCATATTTAAAGGTAGAATAACCTACCAACTTAAAATTAATTCAATTACTCCTATATAATCCCTTGACTTTAGAATGTCAAGGTGATAAATTAAAAATAATTTAAAAAGGAGAAATATGATGTACTTAATAATAAAAGAAATAAAATTTTCAAACAACAGTATTTATGATGTTTGTAATTTTAGTGATAATCTTGACAAAGCAAATGATATGTTGCAAGGTTATAATTTAATAAATAAAGAAAATAATATTGTTTATTCAATAGTCAAGTATGAACAACCATTAAAGTTAGAGAGAGAGGTAGCCAATGGCTAGATTAAGACTAAACCAAGAGTACAGAAATAAAATTGCAAATCGTATGCGAGTACACTTGGAACAAGAAGATACGATTGAAAAACAAAACTATGACAATCTAAAAGCAGATCAGATTGACATAAATGATAATGCGTGGAAACTTGCAGAAAAAATAGTTAGACGACATTATACAGACGAAGATGTAGAGAAAGCAAGATACCTTCAAAATAAATTTGAAAATGTTGATACTATTGCAAAAGATAGTTGCTTTCATTTTCATTATATGGGTGAAGTTGAGGGTAGAGATTATGACAATCAACCTATCAAAGAGTGGAAACCTATTGAAAGCCATTTTGATTTTAGATTAAATGGTAGTATTGATACCAATAGCAATTCTGATAGTTATAGCGACAATAGTTATGGCTATGCTTTATTTCGTGATGAACTTAAAGCACAAGAGGACTGCAACCCAGATATTTTGATTGAGCAAGAGGGTAAAGATAGCAACCCACACAAAACAAAATATTGTGATAACAATAGTAAGTATCTTGGTAATGATGACAAAGGTTATGGCAAGGAATGGAATGAAAAATATCAACTTGATTTAATTGGTCGTGATTATTGTAGAGATAGATCAATAGCTTGTACTGAACAAGAGTATATGTTTTTGATTGAGTGGAAAAATCAAAAAGGTCAATTTGTTATTGCTCATCAAAAATGGATAAGAAGTATTTTAGATCAGATGAAGGAAATTAAACTTGGTCTAAAAGGTTATAAATACCTGGACGAGGCTTTAGAACTTGCAACTGAACTTGGTTTGAATATTAATGAGGCAGAAATAATCAGAACTAACTCAACAGGCTTAACTATCTACAATCCTAAAAATCTTGCAGATAGAATTAAGGGAATGAAGAACAAGAGAGAGAAAACAAGAGAGGAAAAAATAGCCGAGAGATTGGCTTATATGCAAGCCCAAAAAAGTGTAAATTAACACTTGACTGATGTATCCTATTAATGATAGGATACATCATTAATTAGAAAGGAAAATATGACACAACAAATAAAATACTTTTCTTGGTTTATGAAATCAAGAAACAAGTTTGCGACTTGTAGAGGTGTTGATGAACATGAATACGAGGACAAATATAGTGGTGAGTTTAAAACTTTTAAATCAAAACAATGGAATGACAAAAATGGAAAGCCTTGTTATAACTTTTGGGATATTGATAGTGAACACCCAAGAACTGCGGTTAATTATTCTGTGAGGTTAGCATAATGGACTATAATTTAATTATGTATATTGGAGTTGGATTAATGGTTGGGGGCTTTGTTTTATTTTTAGTAGCCCAACATTTTGAGAGAGAGGCTGAAATAAAACTTTTTAAACTTCAACAATTAGAGAAAGCATTTAGAAAGGCAAAAGAAAATGACAGATAAAGAAAAACTTGAAAAAGAATATGATAAGATTGTTGAAGAAAACATTAATTCTGGTGATGACCCAGGTATGGATATGTACCCAATTATGGAGGACATTTATCATTGGGGGTTGCGTAATATTACTCAAAAAGAATTGAAAAAAATAATTGAGAGGAATAAATGAGTGATTATAATTGGTGTCACGGACCGGACTGCCACACTTACACAACATCATCAAGAGTGCGAGGCAGCAAAGGAAATAAAGTTTTAAGAACTATTAAGATTAAAGAGAGTAATTGGAACAAAGACCACGCATTTAAATATTTCTGTAATCAAAATTGTTTATATGGTTTTATTAATAAACATCTAGAAGAAATAGTTAAGATCGCACCGAGGCGCCAGGCTTTAGAAACACCGATCAAGGACCCAGAAAAAACAGAACATAGCTATGGTTATCGTTCTTATACTTCCTGGAACATTGAAAAGAAAGTAAGTTGACAATGACAATGGATAATATAGGATAACCATATGACAAAAACAAATACACAAACACACAACATCAGATCAAATAGATTTAATGGCGAGTCTATTCAGTTAACAGACGAAGAGGCAAAGAAACATGACGAGTTATTTATAGCCGAGATGTTAGCAACTGCTGATGACAAGTTACACGGTGAAGGCAACAGTAGACATTGGCAGACTGTACGTAATCGTATTGATTGGTTTCGTAGACACAATGCCAAAGCTTACATGGTCTTGCTAGACTAATCATCAACCCAAGCATGGGCGCTAACGCGCCCCTGCTTACCACACCGTACCAATAGAGGTACCAAACCCAATCCCAAAAATCCGCGCAGAAAAAAAGGCGATCCCCTTATATATAAAAAGGGGTCCCACTACTCTGGGTTGAATTGCTTGATTTAGAGAGTTAATGCTGGTAAAAACATGTTGAACATCTAAAAAGGATGCGAAAAATTTTTTAAAAATTTTGTATGGATTTAAATAATATAGATATAAGTAAGCTACCAATCGACGTTCGTAAAAAGTTTTTGCAATTGCAAGTAATGCATGCAGAGAAAAAAATTCAAAATAAAGCTAAAACAGACTTCATGTCCTTTGTCAAAGCTGTTTGGCCTGAGTTCATAGAAGGTCCTCACCATAGAGTCATAGCTAAAAAGTTCAATGACCTTGCAGAAGGTAAAATTACTAGACTAATTGTTAACATGCCACCAAGACACACGAAATCTGAGTTTGCATCTTTCTTATTACCTGCCTGGATGGTGGGCCGTAATCCAAAATTAAAGATAATTCAAGCAACTCACACAGGAGAACTTGCAATTAGGTTTGGTCGTAAAGCTAAAACACTAATTGATAGTGCTGAGTATGCAAAAATTTTTGAAACTTCACTAAGAGAAGACAGTCAAGCTGCAGGAAGGTGGGAGACTGCGCAAGGTGGAGAGTATTTTGCTGCTGGTGTAGGTGGAGCAATCACAGGTCGTGGTGCTGATTTGTTAATTATTGACGATCCACACTCGGAACAAGACGCATTGTCTCCAACTGCGATGGAAAATGCGTATGAGTGGTATACATCTGGTCCAAGACAACGTCTTCAACCTGGTGCAAAAATAGTTTTAGTCATGACAAGGTGGTCAAAAAAAGATTTAACAGGAATTTTATTAAAAAATCAAACTGAAATTAAAGGAGATCAGTGGGAAGTGGTAGAATTTCCGGCAATCTTGGATCACGGAAAAAAACCAGAGGCAGTTTGGCCTCAATATTGGAAATTAGAAGAATTAGAAAAGGTAAAAGCGACACTTCCAGTTGGAAAATGGAATGCACAATGGATGCAACGTCCAACTTCTGAAGAAGGAGCGTTAATTAAGCGAGAATGGTGGCGATTATGGGACCATGATGAACCACCTAACTTACATTATGTAATTCAGTCTTACGATACTGCGTATCTTAAGAAAGAAACAGCCGATTTTAGTGCAATTACGACTTGGGGAGTATTTTATCCTAACGAAGATTCACCTGCTAACCTCATTTTAGTAGATGCGATCAAAGGAAGGTATGAATTCCCGGAATTAAGGCGTATTGCACTGGATCAGTACAAATATTGGAATCCAGAATCAGTAATCATCGAAGCAAAGGCAGCAGGACTGCCTTTGACCTATGAATTAAGACAAATGGATATACCAGTTCAGAACTTTACACCGAGCAAAGGAAATGATAAACACGTTAGAGTAAATACATGCGCTCCGCTTTTTGAATCTGGCATGATTTGGGCGCCTGACCAGAAGTTTGCGGAGGAAGTTATAGAGGAGTGTGCAGCATTCCCGCATGGTGATCATGACGACTTAGTTGATAGTACAACTCAGGCTGTTATGCGCTTTAGACAAGGTGGTTTTGTACAACACCCTGAAGATTATGTAATGGAAAAACGAGCGCCTAGGAAGTTTGTGTATTATTAATGACTATTATAACTAAAGGAATGGGAGCTATTGCAAAAATGGCTTTGAGAAAACCTAAAGGAATTTCAGGTGGTCGATCAGTAGCTGCTGAGAAAGCAAAAGGAAAAACTAGAAAAATTATTAAAACATATTCTACAGGTAGAAGGCAAACTGAATACGTAAGACCAGGACAGCCAGAATTTAAAATGAAACCGAAGATGAGTAAAACACGATTTTCACAAGGAAGATTATTTAGTGAAAAATATCCTAAAAAAACTCCATCAAAACAATTAAGATTTAAATTTAAATATCCTCATAGAAAAAGAAGCGCTGTTAAACAGTTAAAAGCAAATATAAAAAAAGCACAGGTTAAATAATGGCATTAAAAGGATTACAAATACTTTATAATTTAATATTAAAAAGTGTGGCTAAAGACTCTGGTCAAGCATCAGGTATTTTGTCTATTGGTAAAGATGTTAGAAAGTTAGCCGATAAAAAACTTCAACGTTATATTACAGCTGCAAAAAAACAAGGTGTTGATTTAGACAATTTATCAGAAGAACAAGCAAAATATATGCTTGAACTGAACAAACCTAAAGCACCTAGAGTTTTTTCTAATGAAGAGGCTTATAAATTTTTAAATCAATTTTTAAATCAAGGTAAAAAAGGTGAAGTTATTAGAGGAAAATTTAAACCTTTAATTACTGTTGATAGTGTTATTGCAGACATAAAAAAATTAAAACCAATGGATTCAATGAAAGAAACTAATAAAGTTTTAAAAGGAGAAGGTAAATATAAAACTTTATCAAAAGCAGATAGAGAAAAAATTGCAGGTGACGAAAGTGTTACCGACCATATATTTGAAAGAAACATTATTGATGAAACAGAAGATTTTGCACAAGGTGGTCCAGCAGGTTTAAGTTATTTACTTGCAGAAGATACAAATGAAAGAATGCCTTTAGCAGGTGGTGGTTATTTGCCAATGGGAATGTGGGGAGATATAGCAGAAGCATTTGAAAAATATCAAGAAGAAAATAAAGATAGTGTAGGTCCATTAATGAGTTACAAACAATTTTGGAATAACTACATAGATAATTTAGCTAGTGGTGGCAGAGTAGGTTTTTCAGGTGGTGGTTCAGGTAAACCCCCAATTAGTGGAAGTGCTTTTGCAACTATTAAAGGCACTGAAGGTAGCGATGTTTTACAGCCAGGTTTAACATTAAATCAAAAAGGTTATTCTGGAAATGTGGGAGGTAATATAAATTTACCTCTTGGACAAGGAAATATTGGATTACAGGGTCTTTTAGGTTTTGGAAGAAATAAATACAATGTAGATTATCAAGGACAAAACGTTGCATCAGGAGTTGGTGAAACAAAATTAGGAGATGTGTGGAATGTTGGAGCTGAATACAATAGACCTTTATTTGGTGGCACTGTAGGTATTGGTGCAAGTTTAGACCAAGATTCTAATAAACAAGGAAATATTTCGTGGAGAAAGAAATTTGCAGGCGGCGGAATGGGTCGTAGAGCATTTTTAAAATTAATGGCAGCGTTAGGTTTAACAGGAGCTGCAGCTAAATATGGTTTGCCAACTTTATTTAAAAAAGCAACACCTAAAGTCGCAAAAGAATTAACGGAAGTCCCAATTAAAAATATTGAAGGCATGCCAGCATGGTTCAAGCCCCTTGTAAATAAAGTTATTCAAGAAGGTGATGATGTCACTAAAAAATGGGCTACACAGGAAAGACAGATTGTCCATAAGACTAAATTACCAGAATCTCAAACAGATGTTTTAGTACACCAAGATTTAGATTCAGGAGATGTATGGGTTGATATTGGAATAGAGAAACATGGTTTTGCAGATGGTAAATTTGGTCAACCAGTAAGACTTGAATATAAAGCGTCAGAAGAGATTGAACCTGTTATAAATTCATGGACAGGTAAGGTGGATACCAAAGGTAAAAAGACTCCAGAAGAGTTTAATGTCGAAGAAGCAGAATTTACTGGAGGACATCCAGAGAACGTAAAATTTGAAGAAACGTCTGTTAATAAATTTGGTGAACATGAATCTGATTTTAGAGAAATAGAAAAATTTGCAACTGGAAAAAATACCGTAAAGGGTCAAATAGGAAGTGAAAGTAAATCTAGTGTACGAAAATATAACAGAATGGGTAAAAGTTCTACTGAAAGAAAGATTGATAGTTGGGATAAACAAAGTGAAGATCTTGCTGATTATTTTTCAAACTATCCAGAACCCGATGACTATGCATCCGGTGGTATTGCTAAGATGTTAGGAGAATAATGAAAATTAAAGATTATAACGACGCAATAGAATTTTTTAGAACGAACGATTACAAAGCAGCCGATGGCGCGTGGTCCGAGTTCTATCAATCTGAAGTCCTTGAACCACGGATCACGGACCTTGCAGATGGTGGACGGATCGGGTTTGAAGATGGCAATGATGTTGATGTTCCTAAATGGAAACGAACTACTAATTATAAAAAAACACAAGAAGCTAAGAAAAAAGGTTTAGTATGGAATAAATATACTAAAACAATGGATAAACCAAAACGTGGTCCGAGTTCAGGTAAAACTCCACTAACTAACACTGAAAAGTTTCACAGATATGTAGCAAAAAAGAAAGCGGCAGATCCAAATTGGGTAAGACCAGACCAAATAAGGCCACCTAGAATATTACCAAAACAAGAAGGCATGACTTGGGATAAAAAAACTAAATCATTTAGACCAAGAAAAATTTTTACTGAAACAATGAGTGCCGCACAAAGAAAAGCAAAATTTACAGCTAAAGAAAAAATCAAAAAATCAAAAGAAAAAACCTCTAAAAAAATAAAAGATTTTGTAGAGAAATTTAAATTAGATAATAATGGCAAACTGCCTAGTGTTACGGAAATAATGAACGAAGGTTTTATTCATAAAAATATTCACGAATATTTAGAAAAAGGAGTAGATTTTACAGCTAAAACAAAACAAGAAGCAGGAAAACTAGGTGGTAAACAATTTGGTGATCTTGACCCCAAAGCTCAGCAAGCAATAAAATACCACTTTCATGATGTAGATATTGATTTTAGTAAAAATGCAGATGGAACTTATAAAAAAGGAAAATATGGAATTGAAGCTGGAGGAAGAGGAGAATCTAAAGCTTTATATGAACAGATAAGAAGATTTGTAGCTAATCCATCTGAATGGAAATATGCTTATAATTTAGGTGCTGCTGATGGATGGTTATTATCACAAATGGATAGAGCTGGTTATGAACGAATTTGGGAAGACATAGATGGAAAAGGCAACATGAAAATTATTGGTCACATAGACCCAGATGGAAATAAATATTACGGAGCTAAAAAATGGGCTGATAAATATGATGGACTACAAGTTGCAACTTCTCATCCTGATTATGGAGAAACTAAAAGACTAGTTGATATAACTAAAAAAACTAGAACTCTTCCTAATCAAGCTATTCAAGATATTCTTACTAAAGGTGGAGTGCCTATAGATAGTAAATTACAATTAAATCATTTATTAAATTATTTAATTGATAAAAAAGGAGTTGATGTAACTAGATCAGCTTTAGAAAAACATCACGTAAGAGGAGTTAAACATACTCCTACAAAAGATCTTCAATTAGTAACACGTATTGCTAATGCAAAAGCACGAGCAATAAGAACTGAAATTGACTCAGGTGTATTTGATAAAATAGATGTAGATGACCGATTAAAAAAATTAGGAATTACTTTAACAGATAATAAAACAGGTTTACGATATGGTGGAAAAGGTTTTGAATCTATTGAAGAAGTAGAAAGTTTTACTGAAAAAGGTTTAAAAAAAGAATTAAAAGCAGATCCTAACCTTAAAGGTTTAAGAGAAGCTTTAGTTCGTTCTGGTATTCCATGTAAAAAAGGTACAGGAGGTCAATGTACTTCAGTAGCTGATTATAAAAAAGGTTATAATCAAATTGTTGAAGAAGCAGCTGATGGAAGCAAAGATGCAATTCAAAAATTAGGTAAATTTACAAAACTTATGAGAGGAGCTACGGGTGCTGCTAAGTGGACTGGTTATGGTCTGTTAGCTGAAATAGGTTTTATGGTTCCATTTGCAATTGGAGATTATGCAGCTGGAGAATCTTGGAAAAGAATTTTAGGAAATGCAACTGATTATGGTTTTGGTCCAATATTAGGTCAATCAGAACAAGAAGAATTTGAAGCAGCACTTCCAGAAGGATCAGCAGCGCCACAAAGAAGAAAAGTTTATGAACTTGGTGAAAGATTAGATAGAATGGAAAATCAAAAAGTAAATCCTGGTTATGGAAGAGTGGGCTATCGTCAAAAAGCCGAAGATGCTAGACAAAATGTTTATGATAGTATTCTAGATGAATATATTTTAAACATGCAACCGTTCTTAAGAACCAGTCCTCATTTAGAAGAATCAAGATACTATGATCAATATTTAATG
>VTLG01014448.1_pt1 | contig 61258 bp, 75 predicted proteins | sample 4694571 | NCBI WGS metagenome assembly VTLG01 (sample SAMN12604809, study PRJNA352737) | marine metagenome | biome: ENVO:00000447; feature: ENVO:00000209|ENVO:00000569|ENVO:01000036; material: ENVO:00002151; isolation source: viral sequences binned using virsorter ...
GGTGATGTTGGAGGTGTAAAGTCTGAAGTATAAACTGCTGTTCCTTTTACCAAACGAAGATTACTCAAGAAACCTCGGAAATATGCAGAATCTCTAGGTCCAGCAATAGTTAATTGGTTCGTATTTCCATATAATGAAGAGGAAGATGTATAAGTATCCTTCAACACTCCATCTAAAAATATTCTAAATGTATTACCATCTCTAGTCAACGCATAATGAAACCACTTCTCAGGTGAATATGGACCTGTATTAAGATCAGCAAACATTGCAATATCCCAACCACTACCATTAGAACTCAAATAACAACCAAATCCACTACTGGCACTATGCTGATAGAGAAGAATACAAGAATATGAATCAGAACCATTCCCCATAACTAAAACACCAGGTCCATTATAATCCAAATTTGGATTAATCCAACATTCAAGTGTAAAATCATCAGTACCTAATGCATAATCTGACGATACTTTTGTTGTTAAATAATCACCATTTCCATCAAAAGCAACAGTACCAGGAGTTACTTTTTCTAGTTCTGAAGCATATGCTACACCAGATGGAGTATCTGGAATAACATCAGGATAAGGAGAACCTGGATTGAAATCCTGTATGTATTTACAAGCTCCATTATAAAGTCTAATATCCTGCCAATATTGAGCAGTTTCATATTGAGGTCCACCAACTTTGAAAGTTCTCTCTCCAGAAGATACTGCATTACTATTTGTAGTTGATCCAGACAAAATACCATTTAAAAATACCCTAACCTTATTAGCAGAATCTCTTGTTACTGCAATATGATTCCAGGCATCCATTGTAACAGTACCAGTACAAATATCTGTTGTACCTAAAGGAGAAGTAGCACCGCCAGCACCACCACCGAGCATATTAACATTACCGCTAGTGTACCAGTGCATAGCACCACCACCATCATCTTCAGCCATACCAAAATACCAAGCACGTGCATGAGTAGTAGCACCACTTGATATTGGATACCACCACATCTCCCAGGTAAATTCACCAGCAAAAGCAAAATCAGCTTCTGTACTACTACCTACTTCAAACTCTGAATCTGAACCATCACTATAAATCGCAGAACCATAATAATGAGATTTAGTAGTAGGATTAGTTGCACCATTATTAGTAACAGTTTTATTAGTTCCACTCCCTTTAATAGTTGCAGAGTAATCATTAACATTTCCTGCTCCAGGAATAGCAAGAACTAAACTACTTGCATATGGATCTGGCCTAAAACCTGTAGTTGCTACCTTCCCACCACTTACTGTATTCAAAATTGGAAGAGCTCCTGCTCCTGGAGTATCAATAGATACAGTAGCACTAGCATTACTATCATTCATAGTAGTAGTACCACGTGCACCAAAATTATAAGGAGTCCAATCATTTCCAGCACCTGATTGATCCTTTCCTATTGGGGTATTTCCATCAAATGGTAGATAGACACTATTCACTCCTGTAGTTACTGTCTTACCTGGAGGAATAAAATCACTTGTATACTTAGCTACACCATTATATAAACGAAAATCTTGAAGATAACCGTCATGGTAATCATAACTTGATGTAGCCTTCGAACCACCAATAGTTATGTCTCCACTATAAGTTGTATTAGTACTATAAGTCTTACCTATATCTACACCATTTACATATGCTCTAGCAACACCACTTGATCTAACTAGTGCGTAATGTCCCCATTCATTATCAGCAGCGGTAGGATTACCACTATAACCAAACCAATAACCCGATAAACCAGATCCATTGAATACTCTAAAGTCATTTGCTCCAGCAGCATAGAATTCAAAACCAGTAGAGTCCTCAAAATTTCCTATACAACACATTATACCTTTTTGACCTGTATTAATACGCATCCAACACTCAATAGTGAAGTCTCCAGACAAACTCCAATCAGAATGATCTGCTATAGTAATATAATCACCAGTTCCATCCCATTGCCCACTTGAACCATAAAACTGAGATACAGCAGTATCAGTATGAACATCACCAGTCACAGTACAAGTATGTCCACCAACAACATCAGTGAATGTTGTTCCATCATTTGAACCGTTCATTGGAACAGCAACTTTCAAATAAGAAGAATTACTATCAGTTCTATTTCCTGATGTTACCGCTGTTCCAGCATCATTGGTGTTAAGAATAGTATTACCACCAGTTGCATTTGTTGTATCATAAGACGTTGTTGCAATATTAAAATCACCAGTATATTTCTTAGGTCTCCAAGTATTTGTCAATAGGTCTGTATAACCAAAATCTGATGCAGGAAGTGCTTCTCCATCAATCAAATAAAACTGGGACATACTTCCACCAAACCAAGAAGTGTTTCCTTGCCCAAAACACCCAATAGAATGAGCATTTGTAGAATTTACCTTAGATGTACCTCCATTTTGAGTGTTAGTATCCAAATTTGTAACTTGTGATCCATTAACATAAATTTTTGCTGTGGTTCCATCATAACTACCTACCAGATGATACCATCCACTAATATCCTTATATCTTGCAATTGTTTCAAGTGAAAAATAAGTAGTACCACCATCCCAATTAATCGCCCATATTCTATTCTCATTATCACTAGTATCTTTCATAAACTGGAAATCCATAGATGCACTACCAGAATTTCCAGCACAGAATATAGGATCAATATCATCACCAGCACCACCGGATGCTAACCGACCCCTCTTGACCCAAACACTAAATGTCCAATTTTCTTGATCACCAGCACTACTTGGAGTACGAGTTAAATATTGTTCTTTATCTCTATCAAATAGCAAACTACCATCAATGAACTGAGCACCTGATGCCCGGTCTTCTGACGCTGGAGCTAACTGAGGAATTATTGCCATCTATCTACCTCAACTATAGTTTAGTGATGCACCGCTGAGTAATTGCGTTGCTATACCCGTGCCTCCAGAACTTCGTTGAACAGTAAGCGATATTAAACTTATTGTACCATCGGCAGTCGGAAGAGAAGGCGCTGCTCCTCCAGGCCATAAGAAATATGTGGCAAACCCAACCGTTGCAATACCAGAATTAACAACCCTAACCGTATGTGACTCTCCTTCTGATGCCGTACCTGTACAAGTAATCGTTGTAATACCAGTACAAGTTACTTTATGATCTTGATAACTTGCTACATCTATTGAAGCAGGAGAAGCAGTTGTAGATGTTTGTGCATTAGTCTGTATACCAGCAGCAATAGTAATTGTAGTGAAACCTGAATTAACATTACTGATACTAGCACCAGCAAAGTTAATCATAGTTGCCGCTGCACCAGCACTTACATCAGTACCGTCTGCTTTAAGTGCAATACCAGATACAACACCACTAAATGATCCTGCAGTTATAATACCAGAAACTGACAAGTCTCCAGCAGGGTTAAAGGTAGCACCAACAGCAGTTGGACTTCCAATATTAATACCTTTTCTAAATGTGCTAAGGCCTGCAGAATCTACCTCAGTTACATCCTCATATGTTAATGTTCCACCAACAGAGATACTACCACTAAAAGTACCATCAACAGCAGTTACATTACCACTAGCACCAACATTACCTGTTACTGTAACTCCAGTATTAGTGGTTTCTATCTTCTTAGTGCCATTATAATATAAATTTACTCCTACATTTTCGGTAGCAAGGAGCATTTGGTCTCCACCAGTATCACTCAACTCTACGACACTACCTCTTACCTTTAGAGATCCTGTACCAGCATCTTCTATAAAACTATGACTTCCTTGATGATATATCTGTAAATCTCCACCAGTTCCCCAATATGCTTTTACATTATCAGCAAAAGTTAATGCAGTTCCAACTGTTGCTACACCACTTACATTTAAATGTTCAGATGTAGTCTGCTTTGTAACTGTTGCATTAGTACTTGCAGTAAGATCACCAGAAGAAACAACATTACCAAATGTTCCAATTCCAGTGGCAATAACTCCAGTTGCATTAGCAGTTACAGCAGAACCAACAACTATTGATGTCGCAGTTGATACACCAAGTGTGGATGCACTTGATACATTAATTTGAGTTGCTGCTAAATCAGTAACAGTTAAATTACCAACTATAGTCTGATTCCCGCTTGTTCCTACTGCATCTGCAACATCAAAATTTTCAAATACTACATATTCTATCTCATCACCAGAATTTACTGCACTAAGAAAAGTTACCGTTGAACCATCTAAAGCGTTAAAATCTTGAGTGCCTGCTAATTTTACACCATTCAGATATACATCTAACTGCCCAATAGTATATCCACCTGTTACGGTGGATATAGTTTGATTAGGGGTTGCGTCAAGAACAATACGTTTACTATTCTGAGTACCTGTTACAGTATTTTCGTTACCAAGGTATCCCATACTGACATACTAGAGGATTTTAGTTATTTATCATCCTTTTCCTCTGGAAGTTCTCCAGCAACTAATCCATGCTCATCTTCATAGTATTGTGGTCCATCACCTAAACTAATATGATCTTCTCCCATACCACCAGGGATTAATCCTAAATTAAGAGTATCAGGAGAAGCATTGGGATTTCCAGTTAAACTAAATCCATCATTTTTCCAAAAATCCTGCCAATCTTTTTGAGTTTTTGCTGTTACAACACTGGAAGCAGTGCTTACAGGAGCAAAACCACTACTAAAATCAATAGTATCAGCACCAAAAGTAACTACACCAGGATCTGCTGATCCGAAAGTAACAACGTCTGGTCTGAAATCAAGAGATACAGTGTCAGCAGCAGGAGTAGCAGAGAAATCTAATGGAATAAGATTATTCTTATGCTTTTCTCGCAATTCCTCTTGTTCTTCTAAATTCTCAATGAATTCCATAACATCACCATAAACCTGACGCTTTACTGCGTCCTCTGTTGATTCACGGTCTCCAAGAGAAAAACTATTCAATTTTAACTGATATGTATAATGAGTCTTTAAGTACTCAACTAATTTATCATACTTTGGTGAAGAAGACATTTTAATAAAAATAAAAGATTAACAATTACCTGGCAGAATCCCAAGCACAGTGAGCTCTTTGACCATCCTGCAGAACATAATGGAAAAAGATTTGGTGATAATAATATTCTATTTCCTCATACCTTCCCATCTTTTTCAAGAACCAATCCCTTTTTCTAGGTTCTGGAGCAGGCATAAAGTCTCTCCAATGAGGACGTTCACATCCTTTATAAATCACCGCATCGCCAGGATCAAGAACTATTGAATTTGCATCTCCAGGAACTGACACACTCTGTTTTGTTTCATCTGTGTAAGTATCACAAGATTTAACATTAATAGGCCAATCACAATAAGGAGATGGAAGATTATTACTAACATGAATACTTACTGAAATCTCACAAGCATCCCTATCAAGATGATTTGATAGTATTTGATCTGGAAAATAATACCTATCATAATAATAAGTATTATAAAGTTTTCTACCAATTACTTTTTCTAACTTTAACCGAACACCAGAGTGAACATGTCTATATTGTGGATGATAATAACGTGCAATTGATCCTTCTACCTGACCTTCTACAGGAGTATGAGTAAAATGTTCTGGATTATTATCAAAATAATTATACTGACCTCTCACTCTAGGAACAGGATGATAAAGTTCTTCAGGATCCCATAGATCTTTTAATACAAGATAACCATTCTTATCAAATTCTTCATTTCTAGTCCATGAGGTACCAGTGTTTTGTCTCTCACGTAATGCCATGTCAGCATCACTATAATCACCATACCTTTTTGTTTTTACAGAAACTGGTTTATTCATAATTTATCTTACTTCCAACGTGGTCCAACAGTCCATCCAACAAGTGATTTACGAACCCCACTTGTTACTTTAAGAACTCTATGCTGTGTTCGCGAATCAAACAACATGATAGAACCACGTTGTCTTGGAGCAATATAACTCTTCCCATTTTCATCAAGTAATTGAACATTACCACCTTCATAATCATCAGGATCAGATAATTGCATTGCAAAAGATAATTTCCTTATCATTTCGCATCTCTCATTAACGAAATCCTGAAATGTCTCTTGACCATTACCACGATTGCCAACAGACACTGGTTTATACTGCTGTGCAAGTCCAGCATCATTGTGCCACCCATAATATTGCCCTGCACTATATCGAGTATACTGCATACTCTCACCATCAATACACTTCAAATCATATAAAAAATTCTCTCTATTAGCTCTCATAATATAATGCCACATAAACCCACCTACCCAATGATGAGTTGGTACCCATGCATTCTGTGAGTTTCTTTTGTCTTTATTTAAATTATCTCCACCCAACCTTGAATCTTCCATCCGAACATCAAAAGTTTCTGTTAAATCTCTTTCTATAATTTCTATAATATCTACTGGAAGATCAGTATAATACCATACACTCTGCATTGCCATACGGCACTCACTCCCATTAATGTAATCAATGAATATTATATATCACAGTATATCAAATGTCAATACTACTTAGTAACAGTCTTGTACATATAGTCAGTGACAGTAACATCAGACTTACCAAAGAGTCTTTCAGAAGTCTTATCAGGATTTGATTGATACTTCTCTGCCATTTCATCTAAGAATTCTTCCAAGTCATTAGCATGTAAAGATTCTTTATTCGCAATCCTTTCTTCTGTATACTGAAGATAACCACCTACTTCAGTCAAACAAATTTGTGGATGAACACCATATTGCTGACAATACTCAATTGTAGAAGTATGAGCTCTACCACCCTCAAGTAAATTACGATACATCAACTCAAATCCACGACGTACATGATGCTTCTTTTCCTCTTTCTCAAATGCTACTTCATCCCAGTCTTCAATTCCATTTGCTTCCTTAATATTATTATATGCATCAATTAAAGTTGCAATATCTTTAAAGGAACCATTAATCTTTTGTTCCATCAGTGTAATATTGACGCACTTCTGACGATATTTTGCCTGTAATACAGAATCTTCTTCATCTCGAAGTCTTTCTATTTCTTTTAAGTGTTTAGCATGATTAACCTGTGCTTCTACAAGAGCACCCTTTCTTTTCTCCACCTCTGCCATAATCTGACGCATCATACGATACGGTGACTGACCATTCAACATGGTCAATGTCATAAATGCCAGAGTTGACTGACTATTATTACGATCAAATGCTCTAGTCTTCTCTTCTAACTCAGGCAAATATCTATTAACTTTTTCAACTGCATGCTTATTAATATTAGCACTTTGAACAAGAAATCCTGTCGTTGCTTGAAGGATATCTGTATTCAATTGTTTTACGATTTCATCAGGCATGATTTTAAATTAAACGATCGATTGGAAGAGAGGTTAACCTACTAGCATCACCCAAATCACCTTTGACCCAAGTATTGAAAGATAAACTAATCCTTTTCTCATCATATTTATTTGACATTACACCATGTCTCATATTACTTGGAAATAATAACAGTTCACCTGCTTTTGCTGGAAATAAAAATGAATCATTATTATAATAATTATAATTAACAACATTTAATTCTATACTTTTATCTCTGTCCTTCAAAAATTGAATAGGTGGTAATTTTTCATGAGTATGAGGATACCACACTCCACTCACTATACTATTCGAATGAGTATGCTCATGATGTGATTCACCCCCACCAGTTATATTCAACCACGATTGAGTAATAACAAACTTATTGGTACATTGAAGTACTTCAGTTGCAAATTTGTTTAACTTCGTTTCAAAAAAAGTACGAATCTTTTTTAATTCCTTATTATCAAGAATAAAAGTATCTTCCGATTGCTCGTTAAGAATACCACGACGATATTTTTGTTTCTTTATCCACGCCAATTCTTTCTTATAATCACGATCATAAGAACATACCATCAATGGTTGAGGAAATAATGGTATAAGTTCGTCACGAACCATAATGAAATTTTATTTTTTATTATAATATAGATCTAGTCAGATGTCAAGTTCCTGCACATGCTGATATACCCTGCCTACCATTACTTAAATTACCAAAATCAGTTGCGCCACTGCCAGCTCCATCTATAGGGAAATAGTCTACTACATCTGAAGGATTACCGTTGGAATTCTTTCCTCCTCCAAATAAACCCCGACTGGCATCGGAACATCCTGCAAGTGAAAAACGAGCTTGTGTGATACCACCAAATGAATTTGCATTACCTAGAGTTTGTATTGTAACATAATACATTGAGGTTGAATAACCACTACCAGTATGTCCTCCACCAAATGCTCCACGAGTTGTACTAGAGCAACCTGCAGCATACCCCATGCTCTCACCATAATCACCAAAGTCTGCTGCATTTCCTGGAGTTGCTATTGTAATATAATCAATAGTGTTTATTCTATTACCAGATGAATTATTACCAGCAGCACATAATCCACGACTAGTATCATTAGCTGGAGCACCTGTATCTAAAGCCTGAGTTAAATCACCAAAATCAGTAGCATTTCCTGTAGTTGATACAACAACATAGTCTATAGTATTATATGCAGAACTCTGATAACCACCCATAAAGCATGCCTGGGCGCCATCACAAACAGCAGCAAGACCACCACGCTGAACTGTTAGAGAACCAAAACTACTTGAATTACTTGTAGTTGCTATGGTTATATAATAAATTGAGGTTGAATAACCACCTGCAGCAATTCCACGCGAACCATTAGAAGTAGCACCAAGATATTGCCGACTATTTGCTAAATCACCAAAATCTGATGCATTTCCTGTTGATGCAATAGTAAAGTAATCCATCGTATTGACTACATTAGATTCCCAACCACCAATGTATACTCCACGACTACCATACCACTTATTGGTTGTATAATAAAAGTCACCAGGAGTCCTATATCCAGTCCTATCCCAAACTGCTTTATATGCTTTAGATGAATTTCTTCCTAGGGTTTTTATTGCCATTGTTAATCTCCTGATGAACTTGCCATACTTCGACGGGCAAGACTTAAGTCACCAAAATCAAAGGCATTTCCTGTGGTTCTAATAATAACATACTCAATATCCGTTATGTAAGAGTTGCCAACAATATAACCTCCAGCAAAAGTTGCACGATCACCATTTCCATTAGATCCCAGTCCATATCTAGCTACTGGAAGATCACCAAAGTCTGTTGCATTTCCTGTAGTATCTATAGTCACATACTGTATGACATTCATCGGATCATTATTTGTATCTCTACCACCACCAATGACTCCTCGGCTCTCATCACTAGAACCTTGTGCTATACCAAGAGCCTCAGTTAGATCACCAAAATCTGATGCATTTCCTGTAGATGCTATAGTTATATAATCAATAGTATTAACCTGTCCACCATCACTACCTCCACAGAACAAACCTCTTGTACTATTACTAATACCTGCATCACGCTCTCTAGCTACTGTTAAATCACCAAAATCTGTTGCATTTCCTGTAGTATCTATGGTTATATACTCTATAATATTCAAGTTACTACCATCATTACCACCGGCACATATACCTCTAGAACCATTAGAACATGCGCCAGGATCAGTCTTAACACCTTCTAAATTACCAAAATCTGATGCATCTCCTGGAGTTGATATTGTAACATACTGAATATAATCAAACCTTGCAGCCTGCCACCCTCCACCCATTGCGATTCCTCTTGAACCATTAGAGCATCCCGCAGGAGTCTCAATAACACTGTTATAAGTATTACCAAAGTCTGTTGCTGTTCCTCCAGTTGGAATACTAATATAATCGATTCTATCTGTGGTAGCATCTCCACCATCATTATCCCATCCACCCATAAAAATACCACGATCACCACCCCAATCTATTGGAGGAGGAACATATGGTGCTAACGTTCCTGTATTTGCATACGGATCCTCAAAAGAAGAATTTGTATTGTTAAGTGATCTTAGTCCCATCTTAAGAATCTCCTGAAGTTCCAGTTAAAAGGAAAGAAGGATCTGTCAAATCACCAAAATCAGTAGCATTTCCTGTAGTTGATATAGTTACATAATCAATTTCATTATGATTAGTACTACCATTACCATCTGAACCACCAGACCATGTTCCACGAGTACCATTAGTAGCAGGTGCCGTGTATTCACGAGAAACTGATAAGTCACCAAAATCAGTTGCATTCCCTGGAGTGTCTATCTCAAAATAATTCATAACATTAGTCGTAGAACCAACCCAACCACCACCTGTAACTCCACGACCGTCTGAATTATCATTTCCAGAAGGCCCTTGAACTGAAATAGTTAGATCACCAAATTGAGTAGCATTACTTGTAGATTGTATAGTAACATAATCTATAATATTAGTTTGTGATCCACCTACATTACCACCAGCAAATACTGCGAGAGTTCCATTACTACATCCTGCTGCTATAGCACGAGAACTAGTTAAATCACCAGCATCTGTTGAATTTCCTGTGGTTGCTATTGTTATATACTGAATAACATTACTAAATGGAGATGCTTTACCAGCAAAAAGCCCACGAGTATCATCATTAGCTCCAGCAGGACTCTCTGCTCCTACTGTTAAATCACCAAAATCTGTCGCATTTCCTGTAGATGATATAGTTATATAATCTATTGTAACTCCATTATCATAACCACCACCAAAGCATCCACGACTAGCATTAGTAACTCCTGCAAGATATCCACGTGCTGCAGTCAAGGATCCAAAACTAGAAGCATTTCCTGCAGATGCAATTGCAAAATAATCAATCCTACTAAGATTTCCTTGACCACCTTTATGTCCACCAGCAACTACACCACGAGCACCATACCATATTATAGGTGGAGGTGGTGGAGGATTTCCAGCATCATGTGACGATGCCGCAAAATAATTATAGTAAAGTTCTGATGAATTGTTGGATTTAATACCCATTATTAAATCCTCTCTTATACGTCAGTATCGCCGTTCACAATAAAGTTAACCATTGATCCAATTCCTGAACCTCCGGCGTCCGGAGCATCAACTGCAACAGAAAGTGTATCACCCCAATTAGCCATCACAAGTGGATAATTGGTCTCAAAGAATGTCGTCTCATTCGCTGCCACATCAACTGTTAAAAACTTATTAGCAGTAACTCCAGTAGCAACTGCATTCTGTACTGCACTTTCATTCATGTATAAGGAAACACGCGCTGTTCCCAGTCCTGTGTTATGCATGATAACACTCTTTACATAGCAAGTTGAAGCAATTCCTACTCCACCCTGAGTGTTAGTAATGCCGACAGTTAAAATGCCAACTGTACTGAGACCCACCACAGAGGTAATTCCAACTAATTGTGTCTTCTTTAGAGTCATTTTACTGTTCTTTTGTAATGTTATTTATTAAGTGAATAAACATGAAGTAATGTCATTCTCACCACCGACTCCACTCAATCCGGAACCGTTACCAACATATGATGTTGCTGTCAATTCTCCTGTCACTGTCACACCCGAAGTAGTGGTTTCTATCTTCTTTGAATCATCATAGTAAAGTTCACAAGCTCCATCCTCATAAAATCTTGCTACTGCTTCGGAATCATCTGCCTTATTAATTGCTACAGCACTAGATAATATTTTTAAGCTGCCTGTACCACCTTCATTAATGTAAGAATGAGTTCCATCATGGTAGATCTGTAAATCTTCACCATCTCCTAAGCTAACTTTAACGTCATCATTACCTCTAAACTTACTAGTTGCTACAGCGTTTCCTGTTATTGTAACTCCGCCCGTTTTTGTAGCTAATTTCTCTAATCCATCATAATAAAGTTGAGCTTCTCCACCATCTTGACCGAGAAACATTTTATTATCACTTAGATCCGTTATTCTTACACTAGTACCACCTCTTATATACAAATCTCCAGTACCAGATTCATTTATATAACTATTTGATCCATCATGATATATCTGTAAATCTCCACCAGTTCCCCAATATGATTTTACACTATCAGCAGAAGTTAATGCAGTTGCAACTACTACAGTATTAATAGTTGCAATACCAGTTACCCTTGAATGCTCAGTTGTAGTCTGTTTAGTTGCTGTTATACTAGCAGCGCCAACATCAGTAATGGTACCAAAACCACTAATGGTAACATCATTAAATCCAGCATGAACAGTTGTGCTAACACCAGGAACACCAACTCCACTCAATGCAGATCCATCACCGGCATAACTGGTGGCAGTTACAATACCGACAGAAAGGTTCTGTACTGGGTCCGTTGCGGTGGCAAACCCCGCTAATTCTCTAGCTCTAGACATACTGCCAACTTTTTTAGTTATTTATGTAATAAAAAAGGGAGGTTTGACCTCCCTTTGATTCTATTCAGGTACTCTCGTCTCTATAACAACCAAACCAGGTTTTCCATATGCTCCTTTGGTCTTAGGGATTTGTTGATTACCAGGGCCATTTCCCCCTTCACCAGCACCTTGTCTTAATGTCTTAGGAGAAACTGTTGCCCAACTATCAGAACTATTGGTCCATCCAGGATTATTAGGACTAGGATAATAGGTATTATCATAAGGAGAAGGCATCATTGCCCACTTCCCATCAGCAATTGGGCATTGTGGATGACCACCTATGTAACCAGATCCTCCAGCACCACCTTGAGAGTTATTATCTCCAATTGCTCCACCACCAAAGTATCCACCACCACCTCCAGACAGAGGAGAATATGGTCTATTGTACGGAGTTGGTAATTGTGGATTCCAAGTAGGATCACCAGCTAAGTAATGACCCCCTCCAACTAATTTAGCGCCAGGACCTCCTGGTGCACGGTTTGGTGAAGGTGCTTCGCCACCTTGACCACCTGCAGTTTGAGATCCACCTCTACAATTATTATCACCAGCATCCGCACCAGGCATTCCTTGAGGACCACCACCATGTGCACCCCAAGTTCCCCAAGTGTTATTTCCTCCAGCACCACCTCCACCGCCGGCCATAATAACAGCCTTGGTTTGATCAACATCAGCTACCGTCGAACCTACGAAAATACCAGAAAATCCTCCTCCATATGCATTGGGTCCACTACCACCACTTCTATTACCAATTGGTCCATATGTAGTATAAGTCGTATCAGTATAAGGTTCACTTGGGTCAAATTTACCATAACCACCTTCACCTTGAACAACCCAAAGAGTTTGTCCACTCGTAACAGTTAAGGTACCACTAGCAAATCCTCCACATCCTGCTTTACCACCAGTTCCTTGAGCGGCACCACCGCCACCACCCCACATATAAACATGTATATCTCCAGCATACTCAGAAGTAAATTTCCACATTCCACCTTTGGAACCATAACTACTCTTATCACTCCAGGCTGGGAGTTGATCATCAGGCCTATACTCAAAATCTGGTCTCCAACTTTGCCATCTAAATGGAAAATTATTCTCGTTTAAACTATTATGAGTTGTAATTCCAGCGGGATCCAATCCTGTTGGAGTCATTGGGATCATATTAAATTGAGTAGCAGATGCACCACCACCGCTTCCACCTCCAAAAGTGGATCCAAGGTTAGCAGTATTCTTAACTCCTATCAGATTGGCTGACTTACCTTCCTTGCCTCTAGATGATTGTAATCCCATTTAAAGAATCCCTCCTAATAACAAGCAACAAACACGATCAAGATTCACGATCGCCTGTGATTATAAAATTAACAGTAGCTGTCTTTGCACCTACTTGAATAGAATCTCCGGTAGTATCAAGTACTAAAGGATATGAAGGTTCTAATAAAACACTTCCACTAGTATCTCCTCCATCTACCTGAACATCGAATATTCTTGTAGAAGCACTAACAGATCCACCGTTAGGAACAAAATAAACTTGTGCATATGCTGTAACAGCTGTACCTGCATGAGCAAGAATCGATCTCACATAAACTTTCTTACTAGAAGCAACTGTAACGATTCCTACAGTTGATGCTGCAGCAACTACGACCACATCTGATAGTTTTCCTCTTGACAGTGCCATGATTTCTTGGGTGCTCCTTGTTTAGATATTTAGTGAAGATAGTAGTATTATAAAAATAACCAACTGTCCCTTTCCGCAAAAACGGAATCTCCATCAGAATTGACGAAATCAGTTGCAGTAGCATTACCAGTAACAGTTATACCACCACTAGTGGTTTCTAGCTTCTTTGAATTATCATAGTATAGGTCTACTGAACCGTTGTGAGTTACTGTTAATCCATCTTCACCACCTTCAGGTTGTAGTTTTATACTGGTTCCGTTTCCAGCACCAAGTATTAAATCACCTGTATCATTAGAAATATAGCTATTCGTTCCATTATGATATATACTTAGATCATTTCCAGTTCCAAACTTAACTGAAGCATTGTCAGGAAATTTTAAATCATCTGTTGACTTATCCCATAAAACATCATAAGTATCTCCCTTAAATGTGACATCACCATTAAAAGTAGCAAGACCAACCACATCTATATTCGTTACGTCTTCATAAGTTAATGTTCCACCTATAGAAACCTCACCAGTAAAAGTACCATCAACAGCAGTTACATTACCACTAGCACCAACATTACCTGTTACTGTAACTCCAGTATTAGTAGTTTCTATTTTTTTACTATTATCATAATATAAATCACACGAGCCATCAGGTGTAAAAATAGCAAAAGTTTCAGTGTTCCCTAGTTTAGTAAAATTTAGACCTGTATCTGATTGTTGATATATTCTGCCATTGAGTCCTTTAAGAACACCATTATCTCCATCAGAGAATACTTCTAAATCATTTCCAGTACCAAAAATTGCTTTTGCATTATCAGGAAAAGTTGATATACCAGCAACTGTGATATCATTAAATCCAGCATGAACTGTTGTGCTGACACCAGCAACACCAACTCCACTTAAACTAGAACCATCACCACTGAATACAGCAGTAATAATACCAACACCAACATCAATACCACTAGAATTAATGGTAGCAATACCAACATCACCAGTGCTAGCAGTTATTTGACCACCAACACTTAGATCACCAGCAGTTCCAGATATATCCTCAAAACTAACAGAGGCAATGTTAAAGGCTTTATATGCTACTCCTTCAACAGTAACACCACTACCTACACCACCATTTAAAATATCAAAATTACTACCATCACTAGCAGTAAAATTCTTTCCCTCAGTCTGTCTGGAACCATTAACATAGACATCAAAATACCCTGCATTATAACCAGACGAGAATGTAAACGTCGTAGTTATACCACTAGTAGTATAGATCTGTCTAGCAATCCTGACAGAACTTTTTGCCGGATCATTTCCAATATACCCAGCCATTAGCTAACCCCTGAGAGAATACTAAAGTTGACATCAACACCATTTACGGTGTCACAATAAACTCGAAGCTCATCAGTTGCTTCTAGTACAGTTTTACCAGCATCACTAATAATCATAGATGAACCCTCTGGTATGGGAGCATTATATACAAGGTTGGCATCTACACCAGCAGATGCATCCCTAGTTTCAATGAAGACTTTAACAGCACCCCCTTCATTATTAGTAAGTGTTCCACCAATAAGGATACTCTTTGTTGCAGCTGCCGAAGTATAACAAGTTGTTACTCCAAGAAACTTCACTGTTTGAGTTGATGAAGATGATTGATTCGTTGAAGCAATATCAGTATAAATTGTTGTTCCTACTATCTGAGTAACCTTTGTTCCTCCAACAAAATGTGGATTAACAACTAAGTCAGAAACTCCAATTCCGGTATTTGCCGAAACAGTAATAGAAGTCGCTCCAGCACCAATGGTACTACTAGAATAAGAAGTAACAACCCCAACTGTTTTTGTAATTGAATTTGAAAATGACTCAGCCATTGTTTTTTACTTATTAGGATTATTTATTAACCGCCTAGTGCGATTACAAGACCAATTGAAGGAACAGATCCCCCATTCACTAAGAAAGTTGCACCAGTGGTTGCAGAACCAACATTAACATTACCATCACTATCAGCATAAAAAACTGTTCCACCTGTACCTACATCAAATTGAGTAAGAACAGTAGCAATTCCAGTGATGTTAAGATTTCTACCTGATACCTCATCATACGTTATGTCGCCAGTTACGTCAAGGTTACCCCCGACAGTCATGGCACCACTTACATTAACAGTCTGAGCTTGGAACTGATTTACAGTACCAACACCAGATACATAAAGACCACTACCAGAAATCTCATCAAATGTTATGTCGTCACCGACATACAAATCACCGCCAACATAAAAATCGCCACCAGTAGTGGTAATACCACCGCTGCCAGCGAGAGTTGTTATACCAGCAATGGATATTCCACTGCCAACATGAACACTATTTCCAGAGGTACCACTAAACTCGTAAGCAGTACAAAAACCAGATAGTTGTATATCAGTAGCAGCAATACCACCAACAACGTCTAAGACATTGCTAGGTACAGTTGAACCAATACCTATCCGCTGATTCGCAGTGTCCGTGAACAGGAGGCTAGTATTGACCTGCAGGCCATTTTTAACTACAAAATTCCTACTAACCGCCATTGGAGTTCACTGTCCCCCCGTTTGCAATATTATTTATAGAAGTTTAACGTTCACCTTGAACACTGAACTGTGCTCGCATATCAGCATAATCACCAGTATTGTTATCTCCACCACTAGGACCATTACCATGAACTGTAATATCCCATTCACCACCTGATGCTATACCAGCACCACCACCCTGATCATCTCCACCTTGATAAACTCCAGAAGAACCTGCGGTATGATCATGAGTACGGAATTGATAATAATTACCACCCGCTAACCAAGTATCAACTGTTCCTGAATTATCATTAAGAATAAAGTCAAGTGTATCAGGAGTATGACGATTAGTATCACAATCTTCCCTTATATAATAATTTAATAAATTAGGTGAACCTTCAACTAAGTATAAAGTAAGGAAATTCTCATAATTAGCAACAACAACAGTTCCTCTTATCAATACTTCTTCAGTTGTTGCCCAATCTGTTAAATCAAGATGAAGTCCTCTATGTCTTTGAGTGGTAGTTCCTGGATAATAACCACTACTCTCAGTAACCCAAACTATCCTTGCAGTTTTATTTGAAATAAGTGGATTATTACCAACACTTCCACCTCTACCAAAAATACGAATATACCCATTAGTACCATCAGTTGTTACTGTCTGAGTAAGACCAGTTCCATATGTAAATGTTCTTGATGCTCCATCATTACCACCCCTCACACTAGCAAGTTTTGTCCAATTACCACCATAATAACCTGATCCACCGCCTCCACCATCTCCTGGATGTCCATTTCCACCCATAGCACCAGATCCACCCTTACCTGTTGCTAATGGATTACTAGTTTGTTCACCATTAATAAGATAATCATTAGTCATCTTAAATCCACGATCAATAGACAATTGGTCTCCAGATCCTTCTGGATAATCTACACCATCAGGATCTCTAATATTACCTTCGAATGTCTCACATGCTCCATACCTATTCTGGTAATAACTACTCCCTTTAGGACATCTAGACGCTCTACCTGCAGCAAAAACTCCACTTGGAGGAAGGAATCCTTCAGTAGCTAACGAATTTGGTTGATAGTAAACTCCTCCTGCTGTTCCACCACTAGAATTTTCACCTGGGCCATCAGCACCACCATCACCACCTCTACCAGCATTATCCCCTCCACCACCATTACCAGAAATACCAATTACGGTTCCCATCTGATATACAGCAGTAGCAGGTCTTTGTGTATTAACCTTACCTGTAGCAGCAATACCAACAAATTCTTTATTTTGTGTCATGGTTCCTTGTAGAACCATCCATCCACCATATCCACCTCTGTTTACTCCACCATTATCATCAATACCAGTTGCTCCAGCTATTTCTAAATCAACGCTAATATCATCATCTTTAGCATAAAAACTTACATTATAATAATTATCCCATGCATATGTTGATGTATTCCTACTAGTAGTAATACTTCTCATATAATCCATGTCAATCTTTAATCCATTTGGATGATCATAAAGATTAACCTCAGTAGAATATACACTATAAGCAGAACTACTAGAAGACTTCTCTGCTCCTGCAGGATAAAATTCTAATCTTATTGTCTGAGTTGTATCAACAGAATTATCACTTATAGTATCACTAGTTACAGAAGAAACTAAACTATCAGTGGGATATGAAACTATACATGTATAAGTGCTAAGTCCAACAGATCCTGGTGTAAATGTGTAAGAATTAGAATTTGGTGATCCTGTAATATTTGTTCCCGCATTCTGCCATTGATATGCAAGATTTCCATTATCCCCATTAGAAATAGTAGCATTAACACTAAGGGTTCTGGACTGATTATATGCAGAAGTATTATATCCTACTGGTTGATCATCTATAGCATTTAAAGAAACAGTAATAGTTGGTGAAACACTAGTTATACCAACACTTGAAAATGTTTCTCCATTAGGAGAATACCCGCTAATGGATTGACCAACACCAACACCAGTGGCACCTACACCTGGTTTACCATGAGAAACAATAAGATCAGGATTCTCAGGAACCCATTCAGCACTAACTTTATAGTTATAATTTCTAGTAAGACCATCACCACCAAATTCTAAAGTAAAATCCCTGGTAGTAGAAACTCCAGAGAGTGCTGTTGTTATACCACCAGTAAGAACATCATCCTGATACCAACGATATTTTAAATATCCAATACCAGTTGAAGCTGTTGCAACAGCAGTTTGTGTAGTAGTTCCACCACCAGCAATAGAACCAGTTGATGGGCTTTCAGTAAATTCTAGATAAGGGACTAGATACTCATTCTCTAATCCCCTATGAAAGTTCTGACTCATGAGAAGTTCTGTCCGACGACTACGCCAAAGAGTGAAGCACCACCATCAAATGTTTGGAAACTATAGATATCAGTCTTAAGACCAACATTTACAACGCTAGGAACAACTCCGCCACTCCAAGATATTGGAATCGCAGTTCCTCCAGATGTCTGCTTGAAGGTATTAATACCAACTGCATAAGGAGTAGATCCTTGTGAAATCTTCAGGGTGAATGATGTATGATCATCACTATCTAGTCTATTGGAAAGAACAAACTCTGTAATAGCTTCTGTAGTAGTAACAGTAAATGATCTACTCTTATTCAGATCTAACGTAAGTACTCCACTAGAAGAACTTACTGTGCTAACTTTCTGATAAAGATCATTCGCTTTAACTCTTCCACCAAGATCAACATTTGCCTGATTATCAACTGTGGCAGAGTTAATACCAACCTTACCTGCACTATCAGTAAAGATTACTGTTCCACCTACACCAACATTAAAGTAATCACGAACCGTAGTAATACCAACATCTACTTGACCATCACTATCAATTATCAAAACATCCGTAGCACTTAATGTAGTAGCCTTAATATTTGCAAGTGTGGCAACACCAACAAATTGTGAATCGCCAAGAACATACAAATCACCACTATTACCAGATTTTCCACCACGAATATCAAGACTATATGCAGGATTAGTAGTTCCTATACCAGCATTAGTTGAAACAGTATTAATACCAGCATCTGTCTGTACCCACTGAGAGTCACTTGGTAGGTTAGTTAATCTAGAACCATCACCATAAACATATGTTCCAGCAGTTACAAATCCAGTAGCATTGACATCACCATAAACATCTAACTTATAAACAGGAGTTGTAACACCAACACCTAATGAACCTGCTGCAGATACAATAACAGTAGAACCAGAACCAATCTGAAGTTCATTAGCATTTGGTGTTGTAGTACCAATACCAACCTGATCAAAGATGCTAATATCTGCAGTAGCAGACATGCTTACATCACCAAATCTACGCCATGCATTCTCAACCGTAAAGACCCATCCAACGTATCCACCACTAGAAGGATCACTGAAGAACTTAATATCACCTGGGTTTCCATTTACTGTTGGAGTAGAAATTCCAACTGAAACCTCTCTAGCAACAGTAGCATTACCTTGGATAAAGAAGGTATTTGCTTCAATACCACCTGAACCAAGTGATGTTACTTTCTTATTGAATAGAACGGGACCATCAAATTCAGAAATAATATTACTATCTGTTCCACCTTCAACCTTCAATGAACGACTAACAGTAACTTCAAGTGGAGTAATAACATCCAATCCAACCGCAACTCCAGAAGCAATGTCTAAGTCTTCACCAGTTACAGTAGCAATAGGTGCTTCAACAACTTCTTCTTGACCTGTGGCAGAACTTACCTTCTTATTACCAACATAGAAGTTACCCTTATCATTCATGCCTGTATAGACATTAACACCACCACTTCTCTTAACTGACTGAGCAAGAAGTTCTTGCTTACCAGTCAATACTCTATCAATCTTCTCAGGTAGAGCAGTGGAGTAGTTACCAGGACCAAATCCAACATATTCAAATGTATGTCCAGAAGCACGTAAGATAGAATTCCTTCTAAATTCTGTTGCAATTGGAGATACAACCTTAACTACAGAACCATCAACGTGTGTATTTCTTCTAGTTCCTAACTGACCACGAAGAACTGTTACTGCATTAGTACCACCAACAGGAACTGTGGCGATACGCATAATTTCTTCATCAATCTGCACATAATTTCCTTGTTGTACACCACTGTTAAAGGAGTTAGTAAGTTCAATAGATGTTCCTGTCTTAGTAGATACAGCAGCATTCAATGTAGTAGTAATACCAGAGAGTACTGGAACCATCCTAGAACCAAGATTCTCATTCTCTAGAGAAATATCACCATCATTTGATGCATATCCTCTACGTAATGCAAAGAATGATCCGCCACCACTTTCAGAAGGAGATTCAGTTCCAACACCAGCAGTAATCTTAAATGTAGTAACACCTACAATCTGAGTAACTCTAAAGTTCCCATTATATGCTGTATTAGAAGAACCAACGAAACTAAGAACATTGCCAACAGATAATCCGTGAGCAGTAGCTCCAGATCCAACTGTAGCAATACCACTTAGATAATCATATGAGAAATAAGTGATACCAATTCCAGGACCAGCATTGTATGCTATAGCACGAGCACAAACAGTTGCTCCAATTCCTAAAGTACTAGCAGCACCAACACCTGTCATAGATGATGCAGTAGAAACTTCAATTTCCCTACACTGACCTACAGTATATCCACTAACTTGATACTGAGTATTACGTGAACTATAGGTATTTGATGTAACACCAAGAACATTAATAGAATCATTCGTATTATCAAATACACTTATGACTGTTACATCTCCTTGTACAAATCCTGTGGTTGTAGCAATACCAGTAACTGCAAGAGTATTACCAATACCAAATACAGATCCAGCATTAGTAATACGAACAGATGTGATACCACCTATAGCATCAACATCAATATCTGCTGTAGCAGACTTACCAACAATAGAACCACCTATTCCAGTTAGTGTAGCATTATAAAGAGTAGCAGCAGAACCACTACCATATCCAAATCCAGTAGAACCAAGTCCAACTGACTTAATACCAAAGAGTCCATGATCTCTATCAGTAAAGATAGTATGAGATGTTCCTACAACAATATCACTAATGATATCTGTAATACCAATACCAACCTTAGAATCACGACCAAAACGAATTATATTTTCTTTAGTAACTGATTTTTTAAGATCATTTGTTAAAACCTCACCAATTTCATCTGGTGTTGCAAAACTTCTAGAAGAATCTGGGTCAGAATTAACATTATCTCTATCAATCTGAGGATAGAGGTCAATAATATTCTGAGAGAAATTCTGACTGCTAAATGGAGTTATATCAGGAGCATTAGAGGCATTCAGTAATGTTAAGTGATAGACACCATCCTGTTGATCCTTAACATGCTTCTTAATCTCAGTAGATCTATAAACATAGAAGTTAGAAGCATAATCTTTCTTCTTAAAGTATGGAAGGTCAATCGTTCTTGTACTAGTATCATTACTAAATGTTCCAGGATCGTCATCCAATGCAACAGAGAACGACCTATCAGAGTTAATACCAGTAACAGTAGACTTAAAGTTATAACCAGAAGTTCCAATACCAGTTGTATTGTTAGAACTTACAACATTCAAAACTTGAACTTGAGCACCATTCGCTAAATTATGTGGTTTTTCAGTTGTAATGGTAGCAATACCAGTGCTAGTATTATAATTTGCATCAGCAATAAATCTTTCATTACGTTGCTGAACAGAATTAGTAAGAGTAACTAGTTGTATATTTGCTGTGGTCTCAATATCACCACAACTCTCCTGCATTACATATCCATCAATTGGAGGACGAGCAGAAGATACACCAGCAGGAACTACATAACGAGCACGAACTAAGAGATCCTGTAAAGATCTATCATCAGTATTTCTATTAATATAAGATCTAGGAGTATTAGTTCCTATAGCAGTTGAATATCCAATAATCGTTGAGTAAATATTATTCTCTGTAGCTGCAGTGGAAACATTAACATACCACTGACTCTGACCACTATCAAACTGAACAGGATGCCCAGCATCACCAGCAACTTTGTCAGAAACTCTAGACTCAATAGTGATAATACCACCCTTATTGTTAAGAGTAGCAAAGTTATCAGCAAGTGCGTCTGTCTCGTTCTGTGCTAACTTAATCTGGTTGGTTGCCAAACTAGCATCTATATTAGCATCAATAACGTTATAAGTTAATTTTTCATCAATACCATCAGGTAAATGCCCATTTTCAGAAATAACTCTGACACTTTCTCCTGAAAGGAAGTTATGAGCTGCAGTAAGAGTTAAAATACTATTAGTAATACTATTAATACCAACAGCAGATCTATCAAGATTAAATCTCTTTACAGAACTTGGTTCATCACTACCATATGCAGTATCATTCATAATGATTCTGGCACTATATTCAGTGGTAGATCCAGAAAGAGGTATAAGAACCTTCAATTGATCACTTACTTTAGCACCTAGACGGAAACCTTGTATAACTGTCTCAGGTTTAACATCTACGTTAGTTTTATCATACAAATATAATCTTGATGTATTACCTACACTAAGAGTCTTATTAACATCTAAAGATACAAATTCTAAAGCAGAATCAGATGTTGTAATCTCCTTAGGAGGAATAATATGTGTAATGTAACCTACATCATCTCTAGAGAATGAATCCTCTTTATATCCATCAGCAACTAGTCCAGCAGAACCAAAGTTAGAGTTGGAGTTAGTAATAGATTGGTCACCACCACTCTGTGCTAAGAAATGACCATTAAATCCAACTGCGAAACAAGATACGATCTGCAATACTGCATCATTAGCACAACGAATATGATAATGACTATAAGCAGGTTTATAACGTGCTAGTGAATCAGCAGCAATATTGTCTACAGTTGTACTATCATCATATACACCAGAAGTTGTATTATACTTAACAAATGCTTTTACATCCTTCTGTAGGGATATACCAGTAAACTGAGCAGCAACCATGGACTTAAATCCAGTTGCCTTAGCACCATCAGCATAAAGACCACCCATTCCATATACAGATAGGAGTGAGCAATTGAATACATATGGAGATGCAGAACTTACAGTATCAACTTGTAACTCTGCCTTAGCGTTAGATGGAGTCTCAAATAAAGTTGTTGGAATAGTATCAACCTCATATGTAAAGGTTGTATTACCACTACCTACACTCTTAACAGTTCTCTGACCATCATATCCTGATGCAGTAACACCAATGATACGCAAAGGCATATCAACGGTAAGTCCAGATAAAGCAGTAGAAGTCTCTACAGTAATAGTAACATCACCAGTTACACCATCACCAGAACGGATTGAAGTAATACCTACTGAACCACCCTTAGGTCCAACAATTCTAGTTTCATCAATGACAGGTTCAATATCAACATTCCCAGAAGGATAATCCGGAGCGATAGGTCTGCCTGAAGCATCATCATAGACATCGGAAATCTTATAGTAATAGTTGTCAAGATCACTGAATGACTTAGATACATTAAGATAAGTATCCTTAACCGCAATATTATTAACACCATCAGCATACTCAAATGCTGTTAACTTATGGTGGGAGAAGTTAGGTAAGAAAGTATTATTAGTATAATCCTTATATGCCTGCCCACTAGGACTTGCATCAAAGATACTAAACTGCCAGAAATAACATCCACCAGTTACTCTGAATATTGCAGACGTCTCAATATTATCATTCTCTGGATCTGGAACATACTTAGGACGTATTTTTGTCTTCCTTAGATCATAACCAACTATAGAAGTACCACGAGGAACAATAACACCACCATGGATACTATTAAGTTGATATAATACATTACTTGTTGATTCTAAATCAAAGTTTGATGTAAGGTCAAATGGAGATATAGCAAGATTCGTCGTACCAGCTCTACTTGTATAAACTGCACTGCCACTACCACCATCATTAGCAATATATCCAGGTCTATTATCAACTACGTGCTCACCTGGATACAGTAAGATTGTAGTTTGAGCGAAACGGTCATTTGACAATCCAGATTGATATGAAAATCTAGATGCTTCAATGAGAGCGCGTTGAATAGTTTTAAACGGGCGTGTCAATGAGTTACCCTGATTCTCGATGCTGTCTGTCGCGTCAAGATCGTTTGGGTTTACATACAGAATATTTCCTCTTACACTCTTAAGGAAATTTTGTAGACGACTTAACGGCATCTTATTATAACCAGGGATTTGCTATATTTTATTTATAGTAAATAGGATGGGTGCCTATTTATTACATGGATATACAAAAGATTGCAACATATGGATCAGCCGCTGCAGTAGTAGGAACTGGTGCTGTTGTTGGTGGTGGAACTGCTATTGATCAATACACTGGCGGTCCAGAAAAAAGAGCAGAAGCACAAGTAACTGAACTTAGACTAATAGTCAGAGAAGAAGTTCGAAAAGCAATGTGGGATGCATGGCCCACTCAAACAGGACCTGTAAAAGGTATGAAAATACCAAATCCTGAAGCCGATTATCGTAAAAAAACACCTGCTAGACAATGATTCCTGAAATTGAGAATCAGAGTATCGACCCAGTTGGTATTAATAATGTTCAACCAGTACGTGTTATACAACCTTACATAGGTCAAATCGGTGATACTCGTATATGGATGATTAACCAACCATATACTGGATATATGGACGTTCCTGTCACTGTGTTTATTGGTTCTCCTGTTGTAAATATGCCTGGATGTGTTAAGGGACACAAGGAGAATGCTAAAAATCCAGCAAATAGAAGCAAATCATTAGTAAATGATGATCCAAAACAAAATGTAGTGTTGTGTGATGGAGGAATGCCATATTTCCACCCACCCGACTACCAAGCAAATAGATTAAGATGGGAAACTATCTATGGAGAAGCACCTATAGTAGATTCTGGTATAGATGTAGGTGATCCTCCACAAGCACCAACCCCAGAGACTCCAGAACCTCCTAGCACCCCTACAGACACAAAAGAAGACCCTCCCTGTCCTGGTCCTATGGCACCTCGCATAGGAGATGTAGCACAGAACATGAAAGAGAAGGTCTCTGGGTTTGAGTTACAAAGGGATCCTAAGAACCCCGATGGTGTAAAAATATGTGTTACACTTTATGAAGATATTGGTCCAGTAGAAGCATTTTTACCAGCACCTCAAGTTGTTACTACTACTGCTGTGATTGCGACGGTGGCCACTGGATCGGCCCTCCTAGCAAAACCTCTGGCGGATCTTCTTCTAAAGGTGGTGAAGCCTGTCGTGAAAAAAGTGATCGGAACCATCCAAAAGAAACTTGGGAAGACTCCTTACTCTCCGACTCAGGCTGAACTACGGGCGAATCAGTATCGGGAGAAGAAGGGTTTGCTTCCGATAAATTTTGCGAAGCAGCACTCTCAGGCTGAGAAGAAGAAGAAGGAATCTGAGAAGAAGAAGGAATCTGAGAAGAAGAAGGAGTCTCAGGATTCGGGAAAATAGGTCTAGGTAAATTATGACTATGAGGTGCTAATTTACCTGGTGGTTGCACCAAAACCACATCGGCACAGATAGAAGCATAAGGACTTTTAGGGTGAAACATTATTCCGGCTTGCATGAGTTCACCACAGTTCTTCAATCTCGCGATCTCAAAATCTAATCTCTTATTCGCTGTAATTTGCTGCTGTTGTGCTATTTGAGTTATTGCAGCTTGCTTACAGAGTTTCTGTAATTTCTTATCAAGTGGCAATGATAAAGTAGCAGATAAACCAAGGTTAAAATTATTATTTGCTTTCATATCAGTTCTTACTGGTTTTTCCCAAACTACCTGTCCAGGATTATCAGGTATGCCATCAGGTCCATCTACTTCAACCTCAATCTGCATATCTGAACCATCTGGGAACCATTGTACGGTATCTCCATCATCATTCACATAAGTTCTATTATCATACCAATCTTCCCAAGGATAGTTCTTAACTGTTACTGTTTGAGTAGTGGTACGACCCGTAAAGTCTGTATTATTATATTGCGGTTCCATATAATGATCTTCCCATGGATCCTTCCATGAGTTACTATACTGAATATATGGCGTTAAATTAGCGGTAGGTCCTTGACAACTAATCTGGTTGCCATAGGTATTTGTTACGTACGGACCCTGGAGCACCTGAATGGCTTGATTCGTAACCGAACCAGATGAGTTCGCAATCGGATTAGCAGTGGCACTTACACCACCAACACTCTCAGCAAGAGCAGGACTCCCAGATAAGATGCTAGCACTAGTAATGCTAATCGCGGCCGCAATTCTGGATAATCGTTTTCCATACCTAATTATTGGGTGAACGTACTCGTTACATCTGTCACACTTTGAACTGTGGTTACTCTTTGTATGATCGTCTGATTCGTCATCCCGGGCCCTGAGTAGCTCTGGGTAAACTGAAATGCCTGTCCAGGAGTTGATATTGTAAACGTTCCTGCGCTGTCCAGATTCAATGAATCGAAGGAACTTGTCATTCCTCCTGTTACTCCGTCGGTTGCTCCTGCTGTTCCGGTTGCAGGAGATACGGTCACCGTTGTTGAGTTGACACCTGGATTCAACGCTGCTCCGTTGTTCTCCACTCCTACTCCTGTCACTGTGTATTCCCATCCTGTCCTATAATCAATGGAATTAATAGTTTCCGTTACTGTAGATTCAGTTTCGGTATGGCTCGTCATTGAGCCCTGCTGAAAATTTGGGACCACAGGGACTGCTCTAGCAGCAGTCCCTACGCCAAAAAGCAATATTAAAGGTATTAACCTTTTCATTGTTCCTAGTTAATTTCTAATTCAGTTACGAATTGTCCAGTAGCTGTTGTGCCAGCACCTCCGGCAGTTACTGTCAGTACACCCTGAGTCGTAACCGTACCAGCTAATGAGCCAGCAGATCCAGCTGCAGTAGATAACTGATTGGAGTATGGTGAGATATCACCTATAGCAGGTCCAGTTGTATCAATCGCATCACCTTGAGTAAATGCAGTTGCAAAGCTGAATGACTCACCAGGGTCATCTTGGGTAGCAGAAATAGTTCCAGGACCATAGACACCACTACTTATAGCACCAGCACTAACTGTGTTAGCAGTGGTTCCATCAGTTGTATCTACGTTATTTCCTGAGATACTATAAGAGTTTCCAACTCTCTGCATTTGAGTTGCAGCAGCATTCACTGTCAGTTGAACACTCGAAGTCATTCGCGACGTAATATCAGCACGTGCCGATGTCGCTCCTAAAAATAATAATGAAGTAATTAGTAATAATTTCTTCATTCTCTATACAATATTGTGCTTAATATATAGGTACTTTTTCTATAAAACTAGAGTATTATACCAAAAAGAAAGAACAAATCTCTCAGAACCCTCTACCTTACTAACATAATGTAAATATTTGGAATTTGAGAAAATAATCAACTTTCCAACCTCTGGTTTTACCTCAAAATTTTCAAAAATAGTATGTCCTCCATCAAAATCATCATTAAGATATAACATTGCTGCAAATATATCCTTTGGATGATTGTTACTATTATCAACATGAGGTTTCATAAAAGTGCCAACTGGCCATCTTACAATACCAACGTAATCTAAATTAGAACTAGAATCAAAAAAATTACATAGATTATTAACCCTACCTACTACTTCTTCATCTAAAGATGGAACTACAGGATCTACACCTCCACCATAATAAAAAGCACCTTGATTTTTCCACTCTACAGTAGTTAAATAAGTATCTCCTCCTCTATCAGAAGATCCATAAGGCATTTCTTTCTTATTTGCCTTAGAAAAATCTATAAATTTCTGACACTCATCAGGAGTTATAAAATTCTCCTCAATATAAATTATTTTCCCCACTTCACTATATTACCATTTTTCCATTTTCCAAAATATTCAAATTCTGGAATCTTTGGTTTCTTAATAAATCTATCATCTTCAGTAATCTCATACCCATAATATTTACAAATTTCCAAGTAAAAATCAGAATATTTACTCTTCTTCATCTTCCTCATCCTCTCTTTCATCAAACTCTTGGGTTTCTGGATTCCATTCCAAATAATCACCCTCAATACCAGACCCTTCTATAAACCCACCAAGTTCTTTTGTCTCTGGATCTATTTCATACCAACAATGTCTCTGCCATTCAATGTTGACATCACACCATTTTAACTTATTAACTTTTACATAATTCTCTAGATAATCAAATAAATCAACATCTTTAAACTCTCCAAATCCAGGAGTATAAGTGAAGAAATCACCACCCTTATCATCACTTATGTCAACATCCGCTGCTGATCGTTTCATAAACCAGTATTGTTTTTTCTCAGGGAGTATCCAACCCTCTCCATAAGGAATCTTCTTCTCAGCCATGATCAACCTCCATCTATTGCGCATCCTACCATAGCACCACCAATGATGCCAGTAGGAATTGCCCACCAACGATCTTTTCCACGAGAACCAAATCCTGCTAGTCCTCCTCCAAGAAGACCTCCAGCAATGGTTCCATCTGAACAATCATTTGTATCTACATCCTCATAGACAGTAACATGTCTGCGATAAGATGGATGATGTGGTCTACCAGAATGTCTACCACCTATATCAGGATTAGGGTCTGGATTAGGATTAAATTGTGGAGTAGTTTCACAAGGAACCTCAACAGTATCCTTATAAGACTTTACATACCCAGGGTTATTTTCTGTGCCAGGTACATACTCTTCACGATACTCACTCTTAAAACAAGTACGTTCTTCTGACCAACCAGGTTGGTAATCACCTGCCACTGCTGGAGTGCAGGCACTAAGAGCAACAAGAGCAGCAAGTGCAATTTTCATACTGATTCTTTTTTAACTGCAGGTTCTGTATAGACAAGAAGTTCATCATCAACTTCATCTAACACTTCACGGCAAAGTCTTAAGACATCCATGAATTGCTCAGGAGTATCACAATTCACCGTCTGTTCACTTCCATCACTGCTATAAAGATGGAACCTTCGAGCCGATGTGTCTACTACACAACGTGTCAGATATTCTTCATCCATAGAGTACCTGTATCTACTCTTATATATTACACGACCATGTGGAATCCGTCAATCACCCTTGTGACAGTTATTAAAGTGGCTGTGCCTCTACCGTATAATAGCAATTGACATTAGTTCCATTAGCAGCCTCTACTAACACACGCTCACCCCAATCAATAGACTTAACAAACACTTCCTGCGAAGCCCCACAAGGTGTTAATTGTATATTAATTGTTTCAATATCTACCTTTCCCTTCCAATCTTCTGGAAGAGTAATAATATTGGAATTCTTTAATCGTCCAGTTGTTCTCATCTTATTTTCACAGATATAATAATTATATCACATAGTTTGAGTATTGACTACCCCTTTATAAAGAGAACTATCATAATTCTTATCAGGATAGTCTTCCCAAGTATCACCTTCATACTCTGTAATCAAAGCATTCACATCCTTCCTTTCTGCATATACATGATAAAAACAATCAATAGGAGTATTTGATTGAAGATATACCTTTTCAGAATCCCATCTTTTTATAATAATATTCTGAGGAGCACCTATTGGTTGAAGTTGAACTGTAATGCTATTCTCATGCACCAAATCTTTCCAATAATCTGGAAGATCAATCTCTTTCTTATTCCTCAATCTTCCTCTGAAATATACACCAACCTCTGGTCCCTCAATACATGCATAACGTAATCTCCATCCCTCTTGTGAAGGATGCTTCATATCAAATGGTTTTGGTCTATCGTCTGCTGCTTCAAATCTTGCTAATAATTTTCCTTTATATCCACAATCAACATCACCCGTAACATGTAAATCACCATCAATAATAACAGTATTACCTTGACTAATACTGTTAACATGCGACCCTTTACCTAAAAAATATGCTGCAGCATCACCTTCTTGATAATCAGATTCTTCCACCATTAGAGTTGCTTCTCCACGAGAGAATGACTCCATTCCTCCTATATGAACTACTCCACTAATATCAATACTACCAGGAACTCCATTATTCCCTGCTCCAATAGCACGCTGCTGGCATAAATTTACTGCAGTGCCACCACCAATAACACAATTTTTTGTAATCAGTGCACTATCAATCATGTATGTCATCTAAAGTTACCTCCTTAAAGTCCCAACTCTCTATCAGAATAAGACCTTTCATCAAGGTCTGTTAGTCCTCCAGTTAGAGCATCAATCATTCCTCCTGCGACTCTCTTCCACCCAGTTGGTTTTTTCGTTGCCTTATCTGGATTTGCTTCAAATGGTCTTTCAGGATCACCTGGACCAACATAATCTTCTTCATATATATCAGGTTTTTTACCAGTTCTACTACTCCAAGATATAAGATTACCAATACCTGTAATCATTTCAAGATGAACGTCGGAAAATATCCTTAACAAATTATTAGATGTAATTCTAACTGTATCACCACCTGTAAGATCGATTTTAGGTGCATCTATATCAACCATTTCATTACATTTAAGCGTAAAGAGACCTGAAGGATACTCTACACCATCAATCTCTTCAGTTTCTCCCTCTGCACTAAGATTAATACTTCTCGCATTAATATTTAAATCTCCATCTTGCACATCAATAGTTAAATCACCATGCTCTACTTGAATAAGAAAAGTGCCATTACTAGCATTAGGTGGTGGATCCTGAGCCGTTTCCCGACACATATCTGCCCCACACTTAACAGATATGCCACGTGGTGCTTCAATTGTAGTTCTTTTATCTCTAGCACCAGATGATCCCATCTCAATCATATGACGAGGATCATAGGTGTTCATAAGCATTACAGCATGCTTTACACCATCCTCAACATCTCGACCACCCATCGACATTAAGCCAGATGCACTAGTCTTTACCCAAGCAAACTTAGTAGTTTCACCTGCCTTAAATGCGTCTTCACCCTTAACTGGTTTTCCCATTAGCTCTCCACAATAAAGATGTTTTTACCAACACAATCAATAACTTCAACCATTTGAAGTGGATCAAGATCAGGATAATCCAAAGGATCACCAACCTCTAAATCAACCTCAAGATCGGCCCCAGCTCCGAATTCACTATTTATTTCAATTACAGGATAACCAGTCATAGGTATACGAGGAGGTCTAAATCCAATAATTCTTCCATCAGGATCAGTAGTAAACTCTGCAGTAACACCATTACATGTAATTGTATCACCATCAGTATACCCAGAACCAGTACTATTAATTCTTCCCTGTTTTGGTCGAAGAGGAACTCTCGGACCTGATGGTACTGGAGGAGGTTCTACTGGAGGTGGAGTAGTAAACTTAGCTCCACAAGGAAGTTTATATGAAATAGTATCTACATCTTGATAAACTCGTTTTGATTCCTCAACAAATTGTTGAGCCCAATCACAATAAACTTCTTCTTTAACTATTGGACCATTAGTTTTAGCAGCCTTAATGAATCCTTTCCATATATCATCTTTCAAACAATTAAATGCACGTGCTTCTATTACACGGAAATCAGTTGAATACTTTATATACTCCTCTTCACTAAGAGGTGTAGTAGTTTTACGTCTAGTTCCTTTTTTACTAGGAAGGGCAGGACTTTCATTAAATCTAGTAAAAACACCAACACTAGTACTAAGACCAAAATCATCAAAATCATCACTACCTTCTTCTAAAATACAATTCTTATTATTCCTCAACCCCTCAGGTAAATCATTCTTCTCAATATGAGGTGGAACTTCATTACCCACCCACACACCTCGTGCTCTAGGACCTTTAATAGGGCCATAAATTCTACCACCAGTTACTTGTTGAGTAAGATCTGCAGAACCCCATTTCAAATTACCCTCTTCCGAAAAAGTACCAACTCCTGGTATCTCCATAATATGATGAATCCTAGATTCATCTACAGACTCTCTAAAAGTAATAGTTTGCATTCCAGGATGATTTCTTAAATCAAGATAAACTCCTGGTCCATTATATCCAGTAGATCCACTAGGTATTGTATATTCTTCAATTCCACAAGTTTTTCCAGTTTTAAGATCTTCAAGATACTTCAGATATCCTTTAACCTGATCATCCATACCCTTCATATCAACATATTTCCTTGCACCTTTCACAGTTGCAGCATTATGGAAATCTGTTAAATGTGAGTTATCATCATTACCAAGAGAATTATAAACTTTAACAATCTCCTTTACGAGATTATTTCTTTCAGTACCTGGTATATGACCATAACTTTCCGTATAAGTCTTATCACCATTCTTCTCTCTATGCCATCTTGTTGGTTGATAATCAGCCCAATCATCTTCTTTCTTAGGTGCAATACATGGAATTGCAGTTTTAACTATCTGCATTACTTCTGAATTACTATTCAATCCACCACCAGTTGCAACTACGGTATCTTCATCATCAGTACAAACTTTAATATGCATTTCATATAATCTTCCTGCCTTATCACGCATTCTCTTATGAACTACCTCTCCATTAAACCAATCTTCAGTACCCGTTATGTACTTAATACTATTAAGTTTATACCATGCCTTTTTAACAGTATCAACACTACCAGGAACCACATAATCATATCCAAGTGAGGTATAATAAACCTCTACTTCATAATCAAATACAAAATACCGATAATTATTCTTGTCCAAATCATATGGACTTCTTATTTGTTCAGGAGTTAATGCAGTATTATGATTATAAAGACCTCTAAAAGTAAGTTTAGTTCCTGCCTTTAAACCTGCTCTCCAAGGATCAAGAGTTCTCCAAGGTTTACCAAAAATATTCATCCTCACTCCACCACCAGAAAGTTGAGAGTCAAATTCAGATCCTACCTCCTGTCGTGTCTGAGCCCATGTCCTTTTACCTGCCTCGCCAAACTTACCATACCCCTCAATCTCTGTTCCCTCAATACTACGAAGTTCTGCATCTCTAAACATTTCCATTATATCTGCATTACCAGATCCTTCAGCATTATCATTCAACCAATTACCTGTCTGGAACTCAAGAACATTACTTATCTTCCTATCTGTAACAGCATCACGCAATCCAGTAATAGGGCCAGCACCGAGACGAGAACCATCTGTTACTTTTTGAAATCCCTTATAACCTTGTTCTAAAACAACTTGTAAAGACTTAATCTTTCCTGGTTTCTTACCACCAGAAAGTTTTACTGGTAGAAGACCCCAATTAGGATTATCTAACAGTTTTTGCATCTCATTCCCAACTCTTAAACCTAATCTTGGTACTGCATAAGATTCAAGATAATATCTAACATCTGCATCACTATATCCCTCTGCTTTAGCTCTAACTAAATCAACTGCTGCGCCAAATTGATGTTGCTGACCTGTAGTGTATACTTTACCTCCTGAATAATCAAAGTCATGCATCATCTGTAGCTTACGATAATCAATATATCCAAACGCCGTTGATCCTTTACCTCTATTACCAGACCTACTGTTAGCAATCTCCTTTGCTTGTTCTGTCGCTACATCCTTACCATTATTTGTCATGGTACTAGTAGGAAGTTCTACTTGAGTACCAGAAGGGAACCAAACCTCACTACCAGGAGGTGCTTCAACCATAGTATTTGGTTCAAAGGAATAAAACTTACCACTCTTATCCTTTAAAACTGTATCATGCTTATCCGCAAATAAGAATCCATTACCACCAACACTACCATCTGATTTCTTCAAATATCCTATCCCTGGTTCACGTATCTCTATCTCCTTAACAAATGAAGATCCTTTAGGTCCACCAATTGTATCAGAATCAAATGCATCTTCATCTAAAATTGCCCTAGCAATTGCTCCCCTTCCTTTACCACTAGTATCAGTAACGGATATGAGAGGTGCAGTAACATATCCCTTTCCACCATTTTTCATCTGCATAGCAAGTATCTGACCATCATCACCTACGACAGCATTGGCAAGCATACCTGTACCACCGCCACTCCAAGAATCCACTAAAGGTGGTCCACTTGATACAGGTCCAGTATTAATGTCACCTGATCTTGCTTGTTCTCTTTTTCCCTCTAACTGATTCTTAAATGCTTCTCTAACAAAATCACCACCACCAGGAAATAGAATATTAGAAGCAACTGAAACTGCATCTATCGTTTCACCACCACGAAGCATGGTCATGGCATTCTCAATAATAGATTCACCAGTAGTTCCTGGAAATTTAGCAAAAGATGCTAAATTCTTTCCTTTTGTAAGTGTATCAGTTAAAGCACCCAATCCACCCAAATCATCCATCCTGATATTATCAAGATTGACAAGACTATTAAAAATTGAATTATTACCAGTAAAATTACTAATTCCACTTGCTAGATTAGAAATTGCTGATGTATCTGCAGCAACTTTTTCTAAAACATTCCCAAACATACCACCCATTGGAGATTCTGGTGCTCCACCATTAACTATGTTAAAGGATTTTGCCTTAGGGCAAGGTATTCGTGATTCACCTGCTAATAATTTCTTATATGATGTCTTAAAATTAGGAAGTCCATCTAAAGGAATACTAATACCACCTATACTGTTCAATCCACTGGTAAGCATTGTTGCCAGGCCACCACCTATGCCACCACTTAAAACACTAGAAGCAGTATCAACAGCACTAGCAAGACCATCAGCAGCACTTTTAGCATCTGCCATCGCACCCTCGATTGGAGCTACAGCTGCTTTTGCTCTACCCAAACCTTGTTGAGCAAAAGCACCAAGAGAATCTACACTTGCAATAACATTATTAATATCACCCATTGCAGAATTCATAGCGCCATCAATTTTACCAAGAGCACTACCCATCACTCCACCCATATAACCTTCAGTTACACAAGGTGGTTGACTAACAAGTTTTTCTGCTGTTTCTTTAACAAATTTAGATGAAGATATCGGTAACTCATTAATAAGAGAAGAAAATTCTCCTAGAATCTTTTGTGAACTTTTATCAACAGCTATCTTCGACTGAAGCATCTGCGAAAGAGGAGTGAAAGTAGCAAGATTTGATGTTGCTTTTGAAAATCCCTCTAATGTTTTTGCTTTACCTTTAACTAAATCAGATTTAGTTTTTGCTGCAACTGCACCTGCAACAGCATTTTCTTCATTCTTTATAAATGGTCCCCAAGATAAATTAAGTGCTTGATTAATCCAAACACCATCATATTTCTTGGATATCTGCTTGAGCGCCTGCAAACGCTTCATTCTAATATCCACTTTAGCAGTTGGATTTCTACAATCAGAATTATCTACAGTCTCCATTTCACCAGTAGCCTTACGCATATCATACGCGCATTTCATTGCTTTTGAGGAATAATTACTTCCCTCAATAACCACATTTTCATTATGAACTTTCTTCTCTACTGATACACCATCCCCACCACGAGATGCCAAATCACCTGTTCCTGATTTACTTACATCCTCATCTCTTTTTTGATCAGTGAGTGGAGGAACTTCTCTATTAGTAAATCCAGAAAAAGGTTTAAATCTAACATTAGGAATATGATTCCTAAAATCTACTTGAGTTGATTTATCAAGAATACCAATAATTACTGGCTGTTGTCCATCTTCACCATCTAAGAAAAACCCAAAGACCCACTCACCACCTTTTAGTTGATGAGTTTCTTTACTACCACCCATACCACCACCAGAAGTGGTGGGTAACATTACATATGCCCAAGGCAACTCTTCATTCTTTAAGTCTTCCTTACTAGAAGTATGATATCCAAAAATTGATACCTTGACTCTTCTAGAAAAACCAGGTAAGTCTTTGACTTTTTTTACATCTTGCTCTGGATAATTTTCATGCCAAACATCTGCCTCACATACCTGACCAAGCCACCATGCGAATCCATCCTTACCTACAGAATGTTTTTTTAGTAGGGATTCATCAATCATTCGTCGTAGACTCTACACTCCAGTGCGTCGGGATGGTTGTCACAATACTGATCCAACTTCTTGTCCTGATGTCTCAAATGATAATCATTAATACCAGTCTCAGGTTCATCATCCTTATGATACTCATCGTAGTATGCATGAGCAGTCTTTAAATCCTCCTCACTATACTCAAGCATACCATGATTGATATGCTCTTTATGATCCTTTGGATCTAAGTAGACCTCGTGATCGAGATCATGAGTTTTTTCTGTCATAGTCTAGTACCTTACCTTGATATTTAGAAGAGTAAATTAAAAAAAGTAATAGGGTAAAAAATTACCGTGATTTTTTTTCGGGCTTTTATGGAATAAAAAATCGAAATAATATACTAGCCTCCTTTTTTACCAAATGAATCACGAATCAAATTCATGGAAGTAAATGACTGAGTAGAAGTAACCTTATGACATACACTTGCTATTAAATATATGCCACTAGATTCTTTACTAGGACGCTTAGTTTGAGCACCTAATCCAGGAAACTCACAATATACGATGTCACCAGCCTTTAAAGAAAAATCACCTTCTATCATAACATCAATATTGACAGAAAACAACTGGTTATATCTCATAATAGATTGTACCACCCTTTCCATTACCTTATCATTAGTAGTATCTGGATTCTCTTCTGTATCCTTTTTCCATCTCTCTACTTGTTCCTTACCAGTAGATCCACTAGGCATTGCACCAACATCCAATACCATAGTCATACCTCTAGTAGGATGCTTCTCTTCTCTAAACTCTTCCATAACAAAATCTAATTCTGTTCCTGCTTTCTTTACACTATTACTCTGCTTACTAATATTAAACTCTTTATAATCAACATTAAAAGTATAAGGATTAATAAAATAACTTATGTTATCATAAGAACCTGCAACCAATTTACCTTGTAAATCAATATTTTGATTTAAATTATAATTTATAATTTTTTCAAATCCATCTTGACCTTCAATCATATTAGTATATTCAAACTTCTTTAAACTTTTCTGATCAGCACTACCACCACCTTGAGTAGGACCAACTAAAGTATCTGCAGACTTAAATTTAAATCCTTCTCTTGTTTGAAAGAAAAAGAATCCTGCAGTTTTTCCATATTCTTCTGTTGGAATTGACTTTGTACCCAACCAAGTCAAAGTATAAAAAGGTTTCCTATCATTAGCAATAAAATTATATGCATTTGCTGTTTCCTCAACATCAATCTTATCTGGTGGTATCTCTAAAACATTCTTAAGAATATTTGTAACTGATTCAGAAATCTTCCCACTATATCTCTTCGTGCACCTAGTCATCTCATTAGAAAGATATTCTTTAGTGCAAAAATCAAATTGACCTACAGTAGACTTAGTGTCCTGTATAACATTCTTAACCCTATTCACATAGAGTGCTCCATCATCAATAAATTTTAACTCATTTCCCTTATCATCTACTGCTCTTATTCTAACTGGTTCACCACCTCTTACTGGTAACCCATTCAAAAGATCCTTAGCATTCTTTCCTTCTCCAACACTATTACCTGTCTCTCCATAAACTAATGATGAAGTAATATGATTAGATAAAATACTTTCATAATATCTCCATTCAACAACACCAGGACTTACATCAATACCCTGACCTGTTTTAGGATTTGTTATTGAAAATTCTTTAAAATTTGGTTTTTGTTTCTTTTTCTTTGCCATTATCCTGGATACATCTGTCTTAATTTAATTGTCTCAAGGAGACCTTCAGCAGCATCATACCTATTTACTAAAGAACCACCACCTGCTCCTCCACTACCACCTGCTCCACCCATCGCACCAATAGGAACTGATAGGAATCCACCAACACCAGCAGGACCTCCTGCTTGATCATAAGATGCAGAACCACTAATAGAACTAGCATCTTGTTGCTTACCACCAGCACCAACACCAGAAACAGCATCAGATTGATCTCTTCCTTCCTGTAATGCTGAAACTCCTCCAGTCATTTCATCCTGAGGACCTCCTACAGATTGAGATGCAAGAGATGAAGATGAACCTTGTGGTTTTGGATCTCCTGGAGGGAAGAAAGATTTAAGAAGAATTGGACCATATTTAAAGGGATTGAATAGTTGTAATAAATTTGGAAACTTATCTATCCGACCACCAGCACCACCAGCATAACCAATCTTTTTCAACCAATCATATAATCCCAATTTCTTAGTTGCCTTAGTAAGTAAATCCCTAACACCCCAGCCTTCTTTAACTGGCATAGCAGTTTCTTTTAAGAAATTTTCACCATACCTCACAACTCCACCACCAATCCAATCTATTGCTGCCTTACCCATACTAAGAATATTCAACAATGTCTCCTTTAACTTCTTACCTGCAGCACCCCAACCTTCTCCAAACATACCAGTATATAACAAGTCACCAACAAACAAACCAATTGCTTCACCTATTAGAGTTCCAACAATAGGAATAGGTATAAAGGAACCCAACAACCCTCCAATACCAGCACCAAATCCCATGAATAATGCTTTACCTACAGGTTCTCCTGCTAGTAACTGAGTGATTGCGACAATAAGAGAACCAACAATAGGTATCCTACTAAACATCTTTGAGGCCATTTTCAATCCGGCCTTACCAATTATCTTTGTGGTAAGTCTTTTTCCTGCTTTTTTTATTCCACCTTTAAAAACATTACTACCGCGTATTCCACCTGCAAGTCTTCCTGCTTGAGGAGTAGATACTATTCTACCACTACTTAATGCTCTATTAACAGCAGCTGTTGCTGCTCTAGGAGTCTTACCATTTCTGATAGCATTCTCATATATCTTTCTTGCACTATGTCCATGCCTCGTTTGTATACTACTTGCTCGGTTTGAAGGTATTCTATTACTAGGACTAGGTCTACCACCACTTCCAGGAGTTCTACTGGGTGTTCTAGACGGTCCTCTAGGTCTAGGTTGTCTTATCTTCGTCACTTTCAAGGTCTTAAAGACCAAAAATGCAGCAAAGGCAGCCTCAATTAACTTAAATCTCTTCTGTATCTCAGTAAGATTTTTAATAACACTATTCTCACTTGCCTCATCCCACCCAACAGCAAGAGATGCAACCAGAGTAACTCCCGTTTTACCAATCCATTTTAATATGTCTATAATGGGTGTAACTATTGGTTTAGCAAACTCAATAAGTTTCTTGACATTATCTAATAACCCTTTAACCCATTTCAATATCTGAGGAAGATACTTGAGTGACCATCCTAAAAATAAAATACCCAGAGCATTTAAAATATCATTAAACAGATTACTAACACCTGCAGCTGCTGCCATCTTACCACCAACAGCGCCACCAACCTTTGATATTTCTCTTAAACTCTCTAAAAAAGATCTCCTCTTCTTCTCTTCAATCTTTGCTTTTTTCTGTGCTTTCTTTTTCTTTGCTTTATTATCTCTCCGTAACCATAACAAAATATCATTAGTTGTCTCACGAATCTCAACAAGTGGTCCACCTTTATCCGTCTTCTTCGACTGCTGATCAACCTTTACATCAACAACTTTGACAATAGAAAGTGTAGGTGCAGGAACCAAGGCACCGCCCTTTGATTCTGCTTTGGTATCCTCCATTTGTCCAGCAAACTTCTTCGGATTAATCTTCGCCTTTGGCTTGGGTTTTGTCAATTTCCCCACGCCCATTTTTGCAGCACCAGCAAGAAGTCCTAAAGCCATTAACCAACAACTCCATACATGGATTTAATAAACAAAGTTGTCAAATTAGACTTATCCATTGCCTCAAAGAAGGATGGTGGTCTAGCACCTGACGTCTCACCACTTCCTTTACCTCCTGCTGGTGCACTCATAGCAAGTGTTCCATCCCCACCTTTACTACTCTTACCAGGAGGATTATTAATAAGCATATTAGCAGTCTGAGAATTTATTTCTCCAGCAGATGAAGAAGCACGTATTAAACCCTGTGCCTTCTGCATTACCATGTCTTTATTCTTTAACTGACTAAAGAAATCTACCTCAAATGGTTTAGCACCACCCCACCACGATTTATTAAAATCTATTCTCTTTGTATTTGGATCCATAGATCCAATATACTTATCAGAACCAAACTCTTCATTCCATATCTCAACCTCACCAGTCTTCTTCTTAATCTGTAAGAAATATGCTTCTTTCTTAGGTCCTATAAATCTATTCTCCTTCGCATCACTACCAATAAATCCTTTCTTAGCAGTCATTCCAAAACCACCTGAACTAGGGCCCTTAACTTCTCCACCCTCATTAAAACCTTTTAAAGTTGATCCATTATTCTTTCCACCACCAGCAGCATTCATGGATTCCATAGTATCAGTACCATATCTCTGCACTGCACCCTTACTCATAACAAACTCACCAGCAGTTAGTTTGGCAGGTACTCTGTCTGGTCCCTCCGGTCCTGATACAAATCCACCTGTAGATAATTTTTGTACAGGAGGAGTTACAAGACCACCCTTATTAAACAGACTCTCAAAAGGATTTCTACCATGACTAGGACTATTTGTATTTGGACTTGGATTAACTGGCACAGCTAACCCACTACCAAAAGTATTTGCTGTAAAACCTGTGTCTCCTGTTACCTCTCCTAGATTTTCTTCACCCTTACGCTGCATTAAACCAATGCCAACACCAACTGCAGTAATGCCTAAGGTAGCAGCTAACCAAGGATTAGTTGATATAGCTGCCATAGTTTTTACAAATAATCCTTTCAGTCCACCCAACAATGCGATGCTTCCCTTTATTATTGATGCAGTAAATCCTATAAGTTTTAATCCAATATCAAGAGCAACCAAAGCAAGAATGCCTTTTAATATTGGAGGTAATGTAACTTTTATAAATTCCTTTAAATCCTCTATTGCTTGTTTATTCTTCTTATCACCAAACCATTTCATTAACTTATCAAGACCCCATCCAGCAAGAAGAATACCAAAAGTACCAAGAATATCATCCCAGATACTAGTAACAGGTGCCATAAATTTTGATACTAAGGGCACTTTAATACGTTTACCCTTCGACGCCTTTTCTTTATCCTGTTCTTTCTTATTTCTCTTTGCTAACTCAGATTCTTGCCTATCCTCATCAGAAAGATCCTCATCTACTTCAGTTTGAGTCTTTATAACAGAAAGAATACTAGTAGTATTCTCACGAATGTCTTTTAATATATCATCCAATCTACTATCAAATGCAGATTCCATCCTCTGAGATGTAGTTGGTTCTGCTGTACCAGGTAATAGTTTCTGACTAGGGGAAGATTTTAACTCTTCTATTGAAGGTTGTAAAGATTCTCTCTTCTTAGCAAGAACATTGGATACAAACTTACTAAATTCAATTGGATCATTCTTCTTCTTAAATCCTTCTTTTCTTTCTTCCCTAGTTAATTGATGTCCATCAAGAGACCCTTGTATGGTAATTTCTTCCACCCGACCAAGAAACTTGGCCATATTAATTTTCTTACCAGTGGGTTTATTAGGTGCCATCCTGTTTTTGTTTCTCTCTCTCTTCTTCGAGATGTTGTTTGAGAAGTTCTACGTAAATGTCACGCTCCCAAGGGATCATGTTTTCAATCTCTGTTAAGCTGTATTTATGATACTGCATCAAAGCGAAGTTGATTCTAAAGTATGCCTCAAGATTCATATGAGACATCACTATCCGAAAAAACTTGCTAATCCCTCCAACAAAACAGTACTTTTCTTTTTAGTCTTAGGATTCGTCACATCAATCTCATAAGAAAGTTTAGGCATCGTCTCAAAAAACTGTTCAATCTCTTGGAACTGTGACGAACTTAACTGCTCTAAAAACTCTTGCAATTCCTTCTTAGTGCATTCAGCAGTAGTCCATGCTTCCTCCTCACTATAAATGGTATCAATACATGCAGCAATCAAAGAAAATGATTGTTCTATCTGAGAGGTAGACTTCTTATCACTTATATCAAAATTTGTCTGAATAAATTGATCTAATGAAGGATACTTCATCTTCATTGTCAATTGATCATCTAGTCTAATAGTTTCATTATGATCATCAGATCTCTTTACTTGTATCTGATCAATAGGAATAACTAATTCCACTTCAGTTTTATCATCATCAGGACATGTGACAGTAACTTCTACTTCTTCACCAACAGACTTACCTCTGATATTAAGGAACAAATATTCTATATCAAAAGTAGGAAGTGCTTCTACTTTAATCTTTGTTTTAATACATGATTTAAGAACTTCTTTAATTGCTCTAGTGATACTCTTAGTATCCTCACTCTCCATAGCAAGGACAAGAAGTTTCTCTTCTCTCACCAAAAATGGTCTATATTCTATCGATTCTCCAGTCGAAGGCAACTCAAGTTCATAAGTTGGCGTACTAATCTTAGGTAATGGCATAACAAAAATAATATTATGTGTGTTTATTTAGAGGGTTAACTAGTCATTCCTTATAAAGTGCCACCTTTAGATTTTGCTAATACCTTATCACCACTAGTAGGACCAGTACCAGAACGCCTACCCTTACCAACTGGAATTACAACATCCTTAAGTGCCTGACTTTCTAATCCAGGTTCACGACTAACCATATTAATATAATCAGATTGAGAACCCAGAAGATTAGGTTCTCCTCTTTGAGCTCTTTTGAATGCATCCGCTCCTGTATAATTCTTATTATCACCATCAAAGAAATTAGGATCAGATGGATTGTCTTTCCCACCTCCTTTCAATGCCTGATGCTGAGTAGAAGAAGTAGATAATATATTCTGAGCAGATCCAGATGCTCCCCCAGATGTTCTATCAGTTATATACCTATCATAAGCAAAAGTAACAGTAAATTCTAAATTAGAAGATGGATCATATGAAACTTGTGTTGATGATATATTCTGTGGGAATGCATTTATAAATTCATATACAATAGATCCCTTTGAAGCAAAAGGAGAAACTGTACCCCAACCAGCATCCTTATCTTTATTAAATTTATGAATGTATAATGAAGATCTATAATCTTCTGGATACTGTGCTCTATAAGTTGCTTGACGAGACTTTTTATCTCTATTAACTAACGGCATTATAAACTCCATCCATGCTTCAAAGAGATAAAGCATTGCATAATCAGCATCAATAAAAAATGTTAAGTCAATAGTATTATCAAAAGCACGTACATAAGCATGCTTCTGTGTTACACCATAAAAATCTCTTACGTCATGAGTTGATAGTGATGATCCAGGAAGTGAAGTTGCCTTACATAAAACTCCCGATTCATTTAAAATCGTAGGAGGTATCCTCTTAGATCTAAGATAACCTTGCATAGCCATAGGAAAAGTCAAATGCGCTCGATACTGACTTGACTGTGCAAGATCTGCAAATCTATTGATAAAGTCTGAAGTACTATACCTAGTACCTGGTATACATCCTCTGGCCATCTAAATATGGTATGGTTTACCTATACTATGTATGACATATAAAGGTAAGTTTATTCCAAACAACACCCAAAAGTATGTCGGTGACCATAGAAACATCATTTATAGGTCCCTTTGGGAACTAAAATTTATGAAATGGTGTGATCGTAATAGAAATATTATAGAGTGGGGAAGTGAAGAATTCTTTATACCATACGTATCACCCCTTGATAACAAACCCCATCGTTATTATCCTGACTTCTATATGAAACTTAAAGATGGTAAAAGGTATGTGATTGAAGTTAAACCCAAAAGACAATGTGTTCCTCCTATAAAAGGAAAGAAACAAAAGAAAACATTCATCCGTGAAGTTGCAGAGTATGCTAAGAACCAAGCGAAATGGAAAGCAGCAAAATCATTCTGTGAGGTGAGACAACTAACCTTTAAGGTAGTCACAGAGAAAGAACTAGGAATATGACTAATAGTTTAATCAAACCATATGTCAATAGAGTTGATGGTCTTCTAAAATCTCTCATAGGGACAGAAGACCCTGATGATTTGATGCTAGAGATTATGGATCGTCTTAGTGACACTGTAACACCAGTACCTGACCTAGGAAACTACTATACATTTGTCTATAAAGCACAAACTCCCAACGAAACATATGATGTCCATCCTTTGATTGCTGCCATGGAATATACTCCATTTGGGTTCAAAGGATTTAGTTTTCATTGGGATAGAATGAGAAACTACAACTTCAATGGAGTAGTAGGACAACTATATTATGTCAACCCTGAGGAAATAGATGAGTTAAAAACTATTCCTTATCAAAGATTCGTTCTAAATAACTAAAAAGATAATAGTGGCAACTCAAACTGTCAACATCAAGACCAATCAGGCAAACCAAAGGGCCTCGTTAACATTCGACCCTGGTGGTGGCATTAACCAAATGGCCACCTTAAATGTGACTAATGGTACTGGAAGAAGCAAAACAACAACATCATATGAACAGTATGATGATGGTAGATTTTATAATACTAGCACTGGAGCAGTTTGGGCTGGAGAATCAAATGGAGCAGGAGATGAAGTAAGAGCTGCTCAAGGAAGTGCGATTAATTCTGCAGGAGTTGCCCCTGAAGTAATGAGTGGGTATGCTGATACTGGTCTAGAGATGGGACTTGATCAAACTAAAACCCAAGCACTCTCTTCTGGTGGTGCTGGTGGTAAAGGTAATGATAAAGGTGAAACTGTATCAAACCCTACAGAAGCTCTTACACAAAAGGCACCAAGAAGAACAAATTATGGCAATCTAAGATATCCTGATGGTGCATGGCCTAATGATAATGACTTCATGAAAATTACGATGTATGAATATAAAGCAGGACAATTTGACACTAAACAGCGTGCCAGTGAAAGAATAACTAAATCACTAGGAACTGTTGTTCTTCCTATCCCTAATGGTCTTACTGATGCAAACACAGTTGGATGGGGTCAGCAAAGCATGAACGCTCTACAAATGGGAGGTCTAGAAGCTGCTAAGAATGTGATGGACAGTGACGAAGGATTTATAGATGCAACAGTAGATAAAGCATCAGAATTATTAGAAAAAGCACAAGCAAACGCAGGAGCAGGAGCAAAGGCAGCAAAGTCTCTTCTCTTAAGTAAACTACCAGGTATCAATGCCTCACCAAATGAAATCCTTGCTAGGCAATCAGGAAAAATATTGAATCCTAACATGGAATTATTGTTTAATGGTCCATCTCTTCGTTCTTTTAACTACACATTCAGATTAACTCCAAGAAGTAATCCTGAATCAGGATTAGTTAGAAGAATCATTCGCTTCTTTAAACAAGGAATGTCAGTCAAAGGATCTCCTGGTGGTGGTATGTTCTTAGATTCACCTAATGTCTTTGGTGTAACGTTCCATGCCCAAGGTGGTAGCACACATAACTACCTACACAAACTAAAGAAATGTGCTCTACAGAATTTCACTGTGAATTATATTCCTGATGGAACTTACATGACATTACCCAACTCATCAATGACTGCATATGAAATTGGTCTAACCCTTATGGAACTAGATCCAATCTTTGATTCTGATTATGGTTCAGACACAGACATAGGTTTCTAGAGATGTCAAATTATTTTAGTAGTCTCCCAAATTTTGAATACATCTCTCGTATTAATGAGAGACAAACTAATCAAGACTACATTACTGTTAAAAATATCTTTCGTCGTGCTTTAATACGTGAAGATCTGTTTGCTGATTTCATGGCATTTGAAAAATATAAAATTATAGGTGATGAACGTCCAGATTCAATAGCATTTAAACTCTACGGTGATGAAGATCTTGATTGGGTTATCCTTGCTGCAAATAATGTTATTAATGTCAGAGATGAATGGCCAATGACACAACATGATTTTAATCGATACCTTTTGAATAAGTATGGATCAATAGAAAATTATAATCAAGTAAAGCACTATAAAACTACTGAAGTTAAAGACTCTAAAGGAAAGGTATTTGTAAAGAAAGGAAAGATTGTAGATAAAGATTTCAAAGTAACCTTTCTTGATTCAGGAACAAACAGTATAATTGAAGTTAATCCAATAGAATCTGTTACCTTCCTCACATATGAAGAAGGACTTCAGAATGATAAAAGAAATATCAACATTCTGAAGTCCCGATTTTTGCCCAAGGTATTAAATGAACTTGAGACTGTTCTTGACTATGAAATATCGAGTGAATATATCAACCCGAAATTAAAGAAAGGATCTAATCCTAACTTAGGTTAACTACTCCTCAGCAAGTTTCTGGAAGTAACTAAGAGCATCATCCTCGTCAGCATCAGATGCTTTAGAGACTGTGCGATGATTACCATCAACAGGTACTACAACCTCTTCTTCCACCACTTCCTCATCAAAACGAGGACGTTGTGCTGGTTTTTGTCCTAAGACAGACTTAAGACGTCTCTCCAAATCTTCATAAGATTTGAAGTTAGATGGCGAAGTAAACTCTGCAACCGAATATTCTTTCTTCCAAACGGCTTCAAGAGCATCGTCGTCATCAAGGAGAGGTTCAACTTTATCGAACTCTGACTTGTCATAATTCCAGTAACCATCAACCTTACGTATCTTAAGTTTGAAGTTTGCACCTTGCCAAAAATCAAATGGATTAATGGGGGTTTCATCTTCGAACTCTGGCTGCATTGCAGCAGTTAATTTATCAAAGATTTTCTTCCCAAACTTAAAGAGGAAAACTCCTCCTTCATTATGAGGGTTAACTGGATCCTTCACAACATAGATGTTTGTGTAATAAGAAAGCTTACGCTTCTGCTTACGAACAACATCCTTGTCGGATTCATTACCACTGTTCCAAAGTTCTCTATTATACTCTGAAACAGGATCCTTACCACCACTAGTGGTTAAAGAATTTTCAATATACGATCCTCCAGGTCCTTGGAATGCATGGGAATAAACCTTTGCCCAAGGAAGATCCTCACCATCAGGTGCTGGAAGGAATCGTATTACAGCGTAACCGTTACCGGTTTTGTCTAACTCTGGTTTCCAGAGACGCTCGTCTGCACCAGTTTGTGTGACGTTTGTCTTCTCAATTTCCTTAACCAGTTTGCTGGTAAGGCTGCCTAAAGAAGACTGCTTTTTTAACGTTGAAAAAGACATAGATTTGGCCTGTTTGTTTAGATTTGGCTTGTGTGTACCCCTACATTATAAAATCAAATCCTTCCGTTGTCAACCTGTTGTTTCATAAGATTAATCATCTTTTCCATATTCGAGAAAACAACTGACATGTCAGTGCCTTTAGGCATACCCATCATCTGAGCCGACTCGTTAATGTTTTCTTTCATCTTCACTGCAGCAGGATCATCAGATAAACTCAAACGAGTATACATGATCCGTTGCTTCTCAAGTAACTCTTGAAGTGCTACTACATGACTTAATTTTTCTTCAGTTTTCATATTAGGGAAGTTAAAAACATTCCCATAAATTTCTTCTTGAAGTTCAGTAATCTCGGTCATTTCTGCCCTGACTACATCTGATTCAAAGAAACTCATACTACAATCTCCTTCAGGATTTTTCGATAACGTGGTACATTAATATTTAGGAAAGGTGCGTACTTATTCATACGCATAGAAACAAAATCCCATACAGGATCCCGTAGTTTTTTATCGAACTTAGATTTATATCCAAGTATCTTGTCCATTATAACAAGAGTTTCTAAAGAAAGGTTCTTTTGAAAGAATTCTTTAATAATCTTAGGATGTTTATTACCCTCTATCTCAAAATAACTATCAAAATCATCTGTAAAAACTTCTTCTACTTGCTGTTTAAAATGATAGGATAATGACTGAACCTTCTTCTGCCATTGTTGAAAATTTTTATCTCCCTCCTTAATAATCTCTCCTATCCATAGGGTCTGTGGATCATCACATGATACAAAGTTTGCTACAAAATAATCTTCTATTTCTTTATCATTATGTGCACGAGACATCTTCTCAAAGAAATACCTGTCCTTACGCTTATAGAATGAATTCAAAGAAGCACGAGAACGACCACAGTACTTGTGGTAATCATACTTATCCTTGGTGAAGTGTTGCTTCATAGCCAGATAAGTTTTATATGTTTCAAAAGGCATCACGGATTCATGTCTTTTAATAATTGACCAGGAACTACATTACCTGCCAATACTATTCTACCATCACATCTATTTTTTGGCACGTGATGCTTCATACTTCCAGGAAAAATTACAACTTTTCCTTCCTCTGCCTTTATTCTTTTACCACTTGTTGTAAAAATTAAAGGAGAAGATCCCCTAGGAGATTTTATACAGTAAACAAATGACCAAGTAACTGGAAAATGAGAATGAGAAACAGTATAATCTCCTTTATTATACTTTGCTACCCAAGCCGTCTGAAGAAGATATTGATAGTTACTATTCTCTTGCAGTAAAGACATAATCCAACAATAAATCTTATCCAACGATGGAGACCTAATAATTTGATCAACAGTCTGTAATGCTTTAACATTACTAGTAGAACCACTAACTAATCTAGTTTGTTCATACGGAACCAAATTAAATTGATTACATTCTTCTATTATCTTTTTATTTACTCTCTCATATAAAGGATAACGTTCAATACGTACTTGTGATTTTTCAATTATAGATATTTTCATTAATATTAAACGCAAGAGTGATTCGTTCTTTATTGGCAATCTGTGGTTCTACATGATGCAGAACTTTAGAAGGAAATATCACCATCGTTCCATCCTTACCTTCATATGCTACACCATGTTGATCAAATATCGTAGGATGTTTATGGTTCTTATAGTATATCACACCTGAAAGAAATCCTGCATGATTATGTGTTGGATTATGATCTCCTTTATATGCAAAATTGGTCCAGATATCATACCCATCAAAGTGACCATCCCACTTTCTTAATTTAAATCCTCTATGATCCTTTCCCATCCCCCAATACTTTGCTGTCAATCTTAATACCCATGCCAACCAAAAAGAATCTTCAATCAATCGAGGAGGTATTGAACATTGATATGAATTATGTTTCTCACCATCAATAGCAAGATATCCTACATTCTCATGGGCTTTCAATGATGCTAACGGACTTCTCTGAAATTTCTTACTTTCATATACCCATTCACTAATCTCTTTTTGAATTTGTTTAGGTATGTCAAAGATAAGAACAGGGCAATCATTTCTCAATCTAGTACATGATAAAAGTTCTTCCATTAACGTCCCTCTCTAGACCTATTCCTAATAGTAATATGATTTCCTTCTATTGCAAACTCAAGTTTATCTCTATGATCCCACATCAATTCTTCATATAGATGATCAAGTTTCTGCATATCATCCCAAACATCTGTAGGGGTAGGTTCACCCCAATAAGGATTGTCGTCTGGATCAATCATAGTAGTAACTTTAAAAAGTAATAGAAGAAAAAATTACCGCGATTTTTTTTCGGGCTTTTATGGAATTAAATCGGCAATTTCGCACGAGAAGTTCTCTTTAAAAAGTTTAACTCTTGTGCATTGTATTTTAACTTCTCCTTAAGGGGCTTAGATAATAATTTAGGCACAGACTCTAGTTCTATATTATTCTCATCACAATACACAATGATTGCTTCGATATAATTAAGTCTTTCATTCTCTTGAACGATCTTCTCTATATCCTGTGCAAACTTAGATGGACAAAGAAACTTCTTCTCCAACACTTCGTTTAATTCTTTATCCATTACCATGAGACTCGATATTATGGGAGACAAAATTCTTAATATATCTTACTAATAACTTAATATACTCGTCTTTGTTCCGTTTGTCAAATACCTTTACATCACCACCAGGAGTTACCATTAAAGTGATAAGTTTCTTAACAGGTATACCAGTTAATTCATAATACATACAAGCATAGGCTTGTTCTTGCACGAAGTAATTCTCTAACCACTTCTCAGGTTTGATCTTCTCAGAAGTCTTGAAGTCTATTACTGCAAGTTCTCCCTCGTACTCAGCAATGCAATCAACACGACCAGCAAGGCCAAGATACTCTGAGTAGAGAGTCCTTTCGATTGCATGAACATTCTGAATCTTGTTGAGATAAGGTTTAACATGGTGAAACATAAATTGAGTAGCAGGAAGGAAGTTATTCCAATCCAATTCTTTATTCTCTAGGTAGGCTTGTGCAGCTTCATGGAAATCCGTACCACGCGAGGTTGCTTTTTTAGTAATGCGATTTGCTTCTTCCTCACCAATACGCCGTCTCCAAGCCACGAAAATCTGTCGATTATAGAAACTAGTAACGCTAGTGATTGAAGGAACCCAATCGCCATTTGGGCATTGATAGAGTCTACAACCTGGCGTCTCGCGTTTAGTAAGTTCAATGTCACCTAGAAAATTATGATGAATAAATGTCATAGCATACCTAATGAATGCTTGGCAAGGATGTATTCCTTAACCAATCCAGAACGAACGATGTCATTAAGATCAAATTCAATTAATGAAAATGATTCCATGATTGATACAATCTTAATGAAATCACTTAGTCCTGCGCGTTCCTGACTGTTACGAAGATCTGTTTGAACTCCGTCGCCACAGAAGACAATCTTAGAATTATCCCCCACTCTAGTTATTATACTATCAAGTTCATGAAAATTCAAGTTCTGACATTCATCAACTATAACAATACAATTATCCAAAGTAGTTCCACGTATAAATGAGGTGCTCCAGAAAGAAATAGTTTCCTGTTCCTTCAGTTTACCATATAACAATTCAAAATCAACATCTGTAGGCATCTCAAACATATACTTCACCATCTTCTTGTATGGCACCTGAAAAAGATAAGACTTATCTTCATGATCTCCTGGAAGGAAACCAATTTCACGTGTAGAAACAAGAGAACGAACAATATAAATCTTTTCGTATGGTTTTTCTAAGTCAAGAACTTCTTTTAATGCTTTATATAAAGCAATGAATGTTTTACCTGTACCAGCACACCCATAAGCAAATATATTCTTGCCTTCATCATATTGCTCATAGAACTTTTCTTGATTCTTAGTAAGAGGATCAATATCTACAAGAAGATCAGCATTGATTGGTTTCTTTCGTCTCATTTGTTTAGCCGTCAGTCCTACTCCAATGGGATCATCAGTCTTTTTCTTTCTTGGCATAAAGTTCAGGTAATCTTTTTAACTTTGGAACCAGGTGCTTTAGAAGCTCTGTCTAGAACTTCATTCCAACCAGGATTGCGAGCGACAAGTTTGTTCTGCCACTCACCCACCTCACCAACTCCAGGCATAGTGGATGGATCAGAATAGTCTCTAGTCCAATTAGGATTGTCCTCCCTCCACTTGTCCCACTCATGAACACTCATGACGACCTCTTTAGTCTCACCAGTATTCGTATTAACTACAGGATAAGTTGCCATAAAAAATAATAATGTGAAAATATTTATACCCAAGTAAGGGCTTCTGCCACTACTGGGAACTGTTCTGAGAAGATTCTTTTGCATTCATTGGCAATATCCATATGTTCTTTCTGGGTTCCATGCCCCGATCTTAACTGAATATAATGTACCCATGAACGTACACTACCTGTCATATAAAGTCTTGTAGGTGTAGCAAGGGGGAGCACGAAACGGGCACACTCTTTTGCTATACCATCCGCAAGCATCTTCTTATATAAATTCATACTACTCTTAAAATGTCTTTCCATTCTCCAATTATACCATTTCTGCACCCAAGAATCAACATCATCAATACTATTCTGACGATTCTTTGTATCTTGTCTACGTAATTCGGGTATTGGTATATGTTCATCTAACAAACTACTATCAGCATACCGTTGAGAGAACTCCTGGTATGTAAAAGAACGATGTCTTAGTATCTGTGCTGCTAATCCCCTTGTAGTCTCTATCTCAAGGGTCATATGTGCTTGCTCAAAGACGGACCAATGCCCGTGCTTTATACAGTAACCTAACAAACCAGCGACCTTTGGATTGTCCTGGTTCTTGGGATTGCTTACTCTCGCTACGTACCCCATCAACTTCTCCGCTTCTGGAGTCACGCTCACTAACTTCACGTTCATGCTGTTTCTTTTCAAGTTTGAGTCGTTTTTTAACTATTTTAGCATACTTTATCTCTTGATCAGTATACCAACCAGGATGCTCCTTAGCCCTTTGAATAATAAGTTTTGCTGCTTTTTTGTCCTTCATCAATAAGTCTGTTCCCGTAATACGCATTGAAATACGAGACTAAACCAGCAGTAGTTACCTGTTTCTCACACCATTCGTCAGCACATTCATAGATGGCTCTAGGTGAATGAGTTCTTCCAAAATTTTTAAGTAGAATGCCTAATGTCTGTTCCCTAATCAGGGTATCCATCGTCGTCATCCCATGCTTCATCATAGTCTTTAGGTGGTGCGGAGAATGCATCTGAGTTGCGATAAGCATCTACATCAGAGTACACCTCAGCCTCTAGTGCCTCCACTAGTGACTTCATATTCCTGACTATTAGTTTTAGTCTCTCTCTGTCCATAGAGTATTTATCACTGACTAATCATAGCATAAAAAAGGAGGGGAATCAACCCCTCCTCCTCAATAGTATGTAAGTCAGTTAACTCACCTTGCACATACAGTTTTTTGTTCTGTATGCTTGATGCCTCTGTAAGTTAGTTCAGAGACTTGCTTCTGACAAGACTTCTTGTCATTGGTGTTGTATGCAACACCACGGTAGGTGACTTGTGCCATTGTGTTTACTCCTAAAGTAGTTGGGTTTTTTAAGTCCGTTCCTTTAGTCGTTTGCGTCCCAATCACATCCTTCAGTCTCGCTCTGTATGATCTGAACTAGTTCAGACCGTGCCTCCTCATCATACTGTGAGGGCTTTATCGATTGGATAATGCTCTCAGCATCAGAACAAGTTAGAGAAGCAGCGAATAATAAAGGAATCATGGGATGAACGCTCCGTTCCGCGACTTACTTGCGACCCTTATGGGTTGAACGATGTGTTAAGTCTAACACATATACTCTATGTATGCAAGCAGAAATGTAACATTCGATACAATTTTCATATTACTTAATAAATTCATACCATCCAGTAGCGATATACTTTGTATGTTTCTTACTTGTCATACCATGATGAGAATGAGTAAAATAAGCAGGCCATATTAAAACATCACCCATTCTAGGTTGAAACTTTCTCTTCTGTTGAGGGAAAACAGTATGTCCACCATCAGTCACATCATTTAAGTAGATCATCCATGCTAACATCCTCCTATCTACACCATTGCCACTAAGATCTGGACCTTGATTCTCACAATGCTCTATAAAATAACCTTCACCTGGATAATATCTCTGAAGTCTATAAATTTCATCAATATTCCACTGAGAAATCCTCTTTAAAAATGGATATTGTTTCTCATATTCTTCTATACATTCCTGCAAATATGTTTTAATCCAGAAAAAATTCTTTAGAATATCAAGTACTATATCAGTACTTTTTTTCCTAGTAGGATCAATAGTCTCAAAAAGTCCTATTTGACCAGGAATATGAAGATCTTCATTTGATTCAAAATAATTAATAAGACATTCACATTCCTTTTTAGGAATGAAACCTCTTTTATAAAAGATATGATCATTCTTCACTGCAAAAATCTTTCTGATATTCCTCTTGCATGAGCATTATGGTCAATAAGTTTATTATACCAGACCATATCTTCAAAAGATACTTCTCTATTCAATTTTATCTTACAAGCAATCTCAGTTACCCGCAGTCTATACTCTTTACTTAATGGTGCCATCTCCATACTCCTTCAAAAGACGATCAAGTTCAGTTTCTTTACCTGTCATTTTAGCAACTTCATACATAGATGATTTCTGATATTTCTTTAACCTCTTATACTCTTTTAAAAGTTTTGCCATTTGATCATCATCAATGACAACTCTTGCCTTACCATCGTGAGATTTCTCTGCACCAAATCCAGCAGACATTAATCTTCTTCCTCCACAACTTTCTTTCTACGTTTCTTTCTTCTTTCTTTTGGTGGTTCTACATTCCAACGATTAGGTGCTATCCTACCCTCAGATTGTATTATACGTTTAAAGTCTTTCTTATACTTATCATAGTAAACATCAAAGATGTCAACTTGTTTCTCTGCCATACAAATATCATACCTAGTTTCCCCATCAACCACATACTCTGTTACATATGCTGTGTAGGGAAGTTTATGATTATTGTCCTCCTTAAGGTTGCAGTTCTCAAAAAGAGTTGAAATCATTCTATCACCCCTTATACGATTCTCCACCTCTACCTCCCCATTGAATGTCAGGATACGCTTCCATAACAATTGCATGAGTAAGTTTATACTTTTGAGTCATTCTTTTGTCTTTTACTAAGCAAAGAAGTTGTGCTTCTTCTGGTAAGAGAGTCTCAAGAATCTGTATAAAGATTGCCTCTCTACGTGTCTTAGAGAGTTGATCGTTACCACCCTTAACAAAGTGATAAAAGTTACGACACTCTTGTCTTAAAGACGTGTGCTCAGTACCCGCAGGTGCATCGTTAGGTGCATAAGGAACATCTCCCTCAGGGAGCATCGATGCAACAGTATCATCAAAATTCCAGATCAATAAGGATACCAAAGCCTCATTACGATATTCCTGAAGAAGTTCTATCTTCTTCTCCTTACTTCTTTGTTTACAAACCAAATCAAGAATCTCTGATTGAAAAGGATTAGAAGGAAGTTTGACTCTAGGAAGAGGTTTTTTCTTTGGTTTAGTCGTCCTCTTCTTCCGGCCGCTCGCTAGAGTAATCTTCTCCGGCGTCTCCTCCGAACTCAGTGCTGTTGAATGTGTCGGCATTTTCGAATCTCAGTGCTAAAATTTCATCGGGAATAACATTTCCGTGTTCATCATACATCTCAGGATGTAAATTATCACGGTGGTAAGGATTAGATTTAATGGCATGACCTTGTGCCAACCAACCAATCGCAAAACCAACTAATAAAAAAAGTATACTACTTAATGCAGTAAAAGTCAAGGTAACTAACATCGTTTCACTCATTTTCCTCTCCTTCTTATGTCTAAAGAAAATTCAAAGTAAATGTGAAACTCTCGCTTAAAGAGAGCAACCATATTACCAAATTTGAACTGGAATGATTTCGGTTCCCTCCTTTTTACAATGTTCTTTTTGTTGCGGAGCATTAACTCCACTCCTTTATTTATTTCTAATTTAGGCCTTTTTTCTACCTGGTCTTCGTTCTCGCTCATAACGGTATGCATCCTCTAATATACGAAACATGTAAGATCTAATCTTACGCGCACGTGGTATAGGTATGTTACCATATGCTTCTCTAAGTTGCTCATGTTCACTGTCACGTCCTCCTTTAATGTATTCATCGAGTTGATAAATTAACTCTTTCACCTCAGTAGCAACGTTACTGTTCATAAATTCTACCATATCTTCTCGTTTAAGTCTTAGACTATTGGCTAACTTGTAAAAGTTTAACACATATCTATCATGACTAAACACTTCATCAATAGCCTTATCAACAGCAGCGTAAATGTCCATCTACTCGATCTCCAGATGTTTTTGCTCCCTCAAAAACTTAATAGTATCAGAGCATCCACCAACACGTTTTTCATTATACGTTACCTGAGGGAATGTAGCTCCTCTACCATACTCATCAAAAAAAGCTTCCTCTGTAAAGTTCTGACCTAACCTATAGACAACATGTTTTAACTCCGCAAACTGGAGTAGTTGTATTACCTTATCGCAATAAGGGCAACCGTCTTTAGTATAGACGACAAATTCTTGTGACATTTTACTTGCGTAGAGTTTTAAGGTGTTCTAAAACAGACTCACGAATTTCCATCAATTCGTTATAGCACTTTTGGTTGTGAGCACAAGCTCTAAGTTGGTTATCAGGTTTAACAACTGACTCCCAGAATATATCTAGTCCCCGATTATATTTCTCTGTTGGAGATTCTCCATCGGGGATTGAATTCTGATCTTTCATACTATCAAATGCCTCAGTTTGTATGTATGATGGAAAAACATTTTCCTCTGGTTCAAGGTTGCCATGCATTAGGTAAATTGCTGTAAATCTAATAAGATCTTTTTGTATGCTTCTATTAAATCACCTGTCTCCTTACGAAATAGATCCTTATCCATACTCTCTCTCGTTCCATGTTTCCATAGACGACAAGAGTCTGGACTGATTTCATCAACCAATAAGAACCTACCGTCAGAAGTATATCCGAACTCTAGTTTAAAGTCAATAAGATCTAAACGAATTAACTGAAATAATTTTTTCAAAACCTTATTAATTTCAAGTGCCTTGTCAGTAAAGATATCGTATGGTATAGACATACGTTTTAAACGAGGTTCATTTAATAAAGGATCATTCTTACTATCATCCTTTAAGTAAAACTCAACAAGAGGTTCCCAAAACCTACTGCCTTCCTCAAAAGGTGTCTGCCTAACAATAGAACCAGTAGCATAATTTCTTACTACTACTTCCACAGGAAACACTTTCACCTTATGACATAACATCTTATCAATTGCTGGACAATCAATATAATGAGTTGATATCCCTTTACTCTCAAGTTCCTTAAAAATAATCTTACTTATCTGACAACAAATAGAACCTTTATGGAGTGGTTTACATTCCTTCTCACCGTTACCAGCAGTTACCTTATCATGAAACTTTATCAGAATCTGTTCAGGATCCTCTGTTTCATAAACTGTCTTTACTTTACCTGATAATAATTCATTCATGATGTCTTAGCAGTATTTAATGCAATGTTTCCTGAAATACTTATCCTCTCTTCATCACAATTATAAAATGGATATACTGCATGCCTTAATTGAGCAGGAAAAAATACCATAGTACCTTCTAATTTAGGAGACATCTCATAAGTGAAAGGTTCAAGAGAACCTAAGATATTAGGATACATGAATTCAAAATTAGATACACTATTGTTATTTGAATTCAATGCAATTGGATTCTTCTTTTGCTCAAAATATGTTGTGGGAATTTTCAACCAGATCACAAAACTATAAACTCCACTATGAGAATGCATAGGATTAAACTCATTTTGATTCTGAAAATTTACCCAAAAACTTTGAAGAAAAAATGGATGGAACTGATTAATAGGAACCTTAGCTGCTAAATTTTTAAATTGTTCCCTATACTCTACACATAAAGGTTTAAGAACATTAAGAAAAAACCAATTAGATTTATCCGGTAATTGATAACTACCTGTTATATTTCCTGCAAGATTCTTTTTAGCATCCTCCTTTTTATTTTTTATACATCTCCACAAATAATCAATTTCATTCTTTTCTAATTCTAATTCTAACCACCCAAAGTTAGGAGGTATAATACGTTCAATATTTTTCATTTTAATAATTCATTAATAACTTCAGGAAGAATTCGATGTTCCGACCTACGAATACGCTTGGTTAAACTTTCAACATCATCATAATCAATCATTGGAACAATTGCTTGTTTAATTATAGCACCTGAATCTAATTCTTCAGTTACATAATGAACTGTACACCCAGTAGCACTTAACATTTCATCTGGATCATCCAATGCCTGTTGCACTGCATTTAAACCTTTGTACTTAGGTAGAAGTGATGGGTGAATATTTATAATCTTATTCTCAAATGCTTTAATTAAATCCTTTCCAATAATCCTCATCCACCCTGCCATCACAATCAAATCTACCTTAGCATCTTTAAATGCTTTAATAATTTTATCTTCATTTCTACTATGAATATGAAGATGCCGAATACCCAATTTCTCTGCTTTAAGTTTTGCACCACATACTGTAGTGTTATGAATCATTAGTACCACTTTGTGATCATGACAGGAGTGGACAATGTTCTCGAAGTTAGTTCCTTCACCCGAACACATAACTCCTATTCTCATGGCGCAACCGAACTGATAACAGGGTTCTTGGTCTTGTTAGTTAATGTAATAAACTTATCTGCAGCAAAAGTTCCAGCAATATTAACAGAAATCTCATCCCCATCATTCCATATCTCTTCACCATTCTTCTTTCGCATATCTAGTGCTTTCTCTAGATCATCAATAATCTTTTGGGTAATCTTCATTTCCTTCTCCTTGGTACTTGAATTGTCCATGAACCACCTTCCAAATCAACCATCTCAAACTCTTTCTTTGCCTTCTCTCTTCTAGTTAACTCAGCTTCCCATCCAGGAGGAGGTGATATCTCACCATAATGTTTATCGGATCTGTCTAGGTAATCTAGAATAGCATCATCAATCATACCAAAAATAGTATCAAAGGTAAGAGTTACCCTTAATTCAGATGCAAGTACTTCAACATCACCCTCAGATAATTCTTCTGAAAGAAAGGATGCTCTAATAGCAACCAATTCATTCAGATTCATACTAATCCAATTGTCACGTGTAATAGTCATGACCAAGCCTCATAAGGTGGTTCAGATTCATCTACAGTATGTTTGAAATGTTCAGTATCAAAGTAAGATATACCAGTCTTACCTTCTCTCTCATCTAACACTTCGTTGATAAGAATTTTTAATTCCTTAACCAACTGAGGAGTGTGCATCCTACGAGGTGTAACCTCCATAGGTTTATGCTTCTGCGGGGTAGACTTAAACTTAGCAGCCTCCTCAGGAGTCATCTTAGGACTCAAACCTTGAGTGTCTATGTAATCAGTGGGGGTCATATCGTTTCATTATAGAATAAACAATAGCAAGGGAAATAAGTCCAATGCAGATCAAAGTCAATAACAGATGCATATTTGGTTTAGTTCTGCTCCAAGTATAACACTGCCTTCTTTAGTGTGTCAATACTATTCTTAGACTCTCCTATCATAATGTTACAACTCTTACATAGAAGACCCCTCACACGTCCTGTAGTAAGATCTTTATCTACAGAAAAGGTTTTCCATCTACCACCAGGTTTTCGCGTCCCACAGATGGCACAAGAACTATTCTGAGATAAAAGTAATTCTTTATGCTCATCATCTTGATGCTTACCTCTATAATAATTCTTAGTTCTTTTTATAGTACACTCTTTACACTCATAAGAATAAGAAGATGCTAATGCAGGATCTTTACGTGATCTATAAAAATCTGTTAATAGATTCTTCTCTTTACCACACACTCGACACTCTCTTTCTTTAAGCATCAAGTGACCTAATTGTACTTGATCGTCTAATTCCACATGCATTCTTTCGTGCATTTTTATTTATTAAAAAAGGAGGTCAAAGACCTCCTCTTTTCTAGGACTTACCAGCACGCAGTGCCTAGCCAATAGCAGGAGCAACAAGTGCGACCTCAGTGACATCGGCAGCTGCCAAGTCTAGAGGGAAGTTGTGTGCGTTCCTTTCATGCATAACTTCCATACCTAGGTTTGCCCTATTGAGCACGTCTGCCCATGTCGGAACTACTCTACCATTAGCATCTAAGATGCTCTGGTTAAAGTTAAACCCATTCAGGTTGAAAGCCATCGTACTTATTCCCATACTAGTAAACCAGACACATACGACTGGGAATACTGCTAAGAAGAAGTGCAGAGAACGACTATTATTAAACGATGCATACTGGAAGATCAAACGACCGAAGTACCCGTGGGCAGCAACGATGTTATATGTCTCTTCCTCTTGTCCAAACTTGTATCCATAATTCTGTGATTCGTTTTCAGTTGTCTCACGGATGAGCGAACTGGTAACCAAGGAACCATGCATAGCAGAGAAGAGAGAACCTCCAAACATCCCCGCAACTCCCAACATATGGAAAGGATGCATAAGGATATTATGTTCCGCCTGAAAGACAAACATAAAGTTGAACGTTCCCGATATCCCCAACGGCATACCGTCAGAGAAACTTCCTTGTCCGAACGGATAAATGAGGAAGATCGCAAAGGCAGCTGAGACGGGTGCAGAGTAAGCAACACAGATCCAGGGCCTCATTCCTAAACGATAAGATAATTCCCATTGGCGGCCCATGTAGGCACAGATACCAATAAGGAAGTGCATAATTACTAACTGATATGGACCTCCATTATAAAGCCACTCATCTAGAGTAGCAGCTTCCCATATAGGATAGAAGTGCATACCGATTGCGTTGCTAGAAGGAACAACAGCACCTGAGATGATGTTGTTACCATAAAGAAGTGAACCAGCAACAGGTTCACGAATCCCGTCGATATCTACGGGAGGAGCAGCAATAAATGCTATGATGAAACAAGTAGCAGCAGCTAGAAGACATGGAATCATTAAGACTCCAAACCATCCAACGTATAAGCGATTGTCCGTGGAAGTAACCCACGCACAAAACTCATCCCAATTCTTAAGCGGGCTGCTCTGCTTTGTTGACAGAGTAGTCATTGAAAATTAGTGCGGTTTTTACTTGTAAGATGAGAGGCTTATCCCCATGGCCTCGGTTTGAGGTAATAAGATCGGTTCCTATCGCCGCTAACCCTGAACCGACAAGGGGGTCACCGCAGTCAGGGCAAAACCCTGACGAATTATTTATTATATCATACTTGAATTACTTGTTGAATCTCTGGCCATTTATTCTGTAAATGAGATTCAATACCTTGCTTTAATGTCATAGCACTCATAGCACATGTAGAACATGCACCCAATAATTTTACCATAACAACAGGACCATCCTTGAGATAGTCTATCGCAACAAACTCAAGGATGCCACCATCTGCCTCAATGTAAGGACGGATCTCATCCAGAACCTTATGCACATTCATTTCTGTTAATTCTAACCCTGCCATATCATATCAGGCATTTGTTGTGGTGCCTGCCTTCCTACTGTGAATAGTAATATAGCGTAACCTAAGAACCATAGTACATTAACTATGACTGCCTGTCTATAGAAGAACTTACGTAATCCCATAGTCCTATTGATCCAT